>Ga0136640_10000003_pt1 | contig 129851 bp, 116 predicted proteins | sample AntDrymUQ8642106_2_FD_105498 | JGI IMG/M metagenome (GOLD analysis project Ga0136640, IMG submission 105498) | Polar desert sand microbial communities from Dry Valleys, Antarctica - metaG UQ864 (21.06) | ecosystem: Environmental > Terrestrial > Soil > Desert | place: Antarctica: Dry Valley...
GCGGTCGCCTGCGCGCTCATTCGAGTCTGGGCCCGAGGGCCGTCGGGAATGTTTACGCCATCGACCCCAGCGTCTTTTAGCAATCGAATCGAGTCGAGCGTCTTATCGGCATCGCACCCTTTTGGCGGCAGCACCTCGACCGAGGTCACAAATTCACCACGCGCGATTTTTGCACCCCAATTTGAGCGATCTTCCGCGGGCACGACGTTCACGTCCTGCGGCTTCAGCTCTGCGACCGTGGCAGGCTGCTTAACAAATGACTGTGCGGTTTGCCGCGGACTATCGGCTCGAATGGCAGTTGAGATCAATTTAATGTGCGTGGGGGTTGTGCCGCAGCAACCGCCGACGAACTTTGCACCCGCCTGGACGAACCGGCGCGAAAACTCAGCCATATACTCCGGCGAGCCCATGTAAAACTGGCGCCCTTGAACATCGCGCGGCAGGCCGGCATTCGGCTGAGCGGATAGCCGTTTGTCAGTCGCGGAGCGCATTTTTTCAAGCGCGTTTAGGACGTGGTTCGGGCCCATCCCGCAGTTGAGGCCGATGACGTCGACGCCCAGCTCGTCCAGCTTCGCGGTGAAAGTTTCAGGAGCATCGCCAAATACGGTTTTCCCGTCCATCTGAATCGTCATCTGGGCGACGATCGGGAGGTCGCAGACCTCTTTTATCGCTTTGATGGCCTGCTCAATTACTGGTACTTCCGAAAAAGTTTCAAGAATGAATAGATCGACGCCGCCCTCGATCAACGCCTCCGCCTGTTCTCGAAACATTGCGCGCGCCTCATCGAATGATGTTGGCCCGAAAGGCTCGATTCGAATGCCTAACGGCCCGATCGCTCCTGCGACGAGGGCTTTTCCGTCCGCTGCTTCGCGTGCTAATCGTGCCGCGGCAATATTGATTTCGCGCAGCTTACTCTCGAGTCCGTAGGACTGCAATTTGTGCAGCGTCGCCCCAAACGAATTTGTTTCGATGATGTCTGCGCCCGCAGCAACATACTCGGCGTGGACTTCGCGAACCAGATCCGGCGCGGCGATGTTCAGCTCATCGTAGCTGCGATTGATGTAGATCCCTTTGTCGTAAAGCCGTGTGCCCATCGCTCCGTCGAAGACAAAGACAGAGTCGGAATCGAGCATTTCTCGGAAGGTCTTCATTGCGGTTCGTGACTAAAACAAAAAGCCTCGCCAAACAGCGAGACTTAATTCCTGACCTGATCTCCTTCGCTGTTTAGCAGTTTATTTAACGTGGTCGCAAGTCGCTGTAACTCACCACGATCAATGGATAGATGATGTGCCTTTGCCTCGTGCGTGTCAAGCGACTAAATCCGCGTGTAATCTGTGATCGCGGTCTTATCGCCTAGCACCGCGCCGGAGCTTACCACGGAATTTCGGCCGACGTGGCAGCTGCGGCCGATTATTGCGCCGCTAATCTCGGCCGAGGCGGAAATCCGCGTGTGTGCCCAGATGACAGAATCTCGGATAACGGCCTTTTCCTCGACATGGACGCCCGGCCCGAGAACGGAATTGGCAACACTCGCCCCAGGCTTTATCACGCAACCTTCGCCGATCACACTTACGGCGTCCACGTGCGCGACCGTTGCTATGTCAGCTGTTGCCCGCTCAGTGGCCTCAAAATTTCTAATGCGGCCTCCCAGAAAATCGTGATGTGCCGCAAGATAGCTTGCGGGCACGCCAATGTCGCGCCAGTAGACGTCCCGCATCACGTAGCCAAAAAATGCGCGGTGTTCGCTCATCAGCCGCGGGAAAACGTCGTATTCAAACGAACTGTTCTCTCCCAGTTTCATCAGCGGAAGCAGAGACGGCTCAAGCATGTAAATACCGGCGTTGATTGTATTAGAGGTGCTTTGCGAGACTTCTTCGGGCTTCGGTTTTTCGGACCACCGGAGAATCTTGCCGTCCTCATCCGTCTCGACGAGCCCGTAGGCCGAGGGATTCTCGACCGGAGCGAGGGCGAGCGTAGCCTCTGCTCCTTTCGATTTGTGAAAGTCGATCAGTGTCAAGATGTCGATCTCGGTGAGGATATCGCCGTTCAGCACGATCGTCGTATCTGTGACTCCATCCGCGGCAAATCTATAAGCGCCTCCGGTCCCGAGCGGATTCGGTTCGGTAATAAACTTTAGCCTGACGCCGAGGTCCGAGCCGTCACCGAGAAGCAGTTCGATCTTATCCGGCTGGTAACTCAGAGACAGTGTAATGTCAGTGATCCCCGCGCGTCTCAGAATCTCGATTTGATACGTGAGAAAGGGACGGTTCACCACAGGAACGATCGGTTTGGGAGTGTAGACGGTAAGCGGCCGGAGCCGAGTGCCTTTGCCGCCGGCAAGGATTATTGCTTCCATAAGACGCGTCTGCAAACTCCTATTCTAGAGGGGCGCTTCTCGATGAGACAAACGTCAATCTGTGTTGAGAATAACAATGTTGAGCATTACCAAAAAGCGTTGACATTCCGGGATCATGCATGTTACCTTGAAATGCACAGGAATTAACTGTGTTCGCGTCAAGAAACCAACATTCCAATTCGCCTCGACAGAAGCGTCTTCAGGCCGAGTCCCCGAAACCCTTCGCCCATAAAATGACCTTCGACAGGACCAGAGCGATGCGCAATGCCGAGAGATTCGTTGCGCAGGGAAAAATCAAAGCCGCCATCGCGGAGTATCGCAGCGTCGTTGAACACGATCCGGGCGATATCGCGACGACGAACATGCTCGGTGACCTCTTGGCGAAGAACTCTGAAAAGGGCGCGGCGGTCGACTGCTATACCACGGTAGCGGAGTACTACGCGGGGCAGGGCTTTGCCCAGAAGGGCATCGCAATCTACAACAAGATCTCGAAGCTCCAGCCCGGTTCGATGGCCGTGACTGAGAAGCTCGCCGAGCTTTACGCCCTCAAGGGCTCGCTCTCGGAGGCCCGGCACCATTACACGATCGTCGCCGAGCATCATTCGAAAAACGGACGGCGGATGGACGCGCTCGCCGCATGGAAGCAGATTGCGCGGCTCGATCACAACAACACCGAGGTGTGTGTGACGCTTGCGGAGTCTTACCTGCGCGAGAGACAACTCGAAGAGGCCGCCGAGGCTTTCGTTGACGCTGCTTTGCGCTTCGCGCGAAAAGAAAATCACGAAGAGTCAGTAAAGTATCTTTTGAAAGGCCTCGAGATCAGGCCGGGCGACCTTCGAATTCTCGCGGAGCTCGTCGTGGAATACTCCGCGATGGGCCAGGTCCAGAAGGCCGTGCATCTACTAGAAGAGATTCTCGAGCAGGAGCCGTACAACCGCGACGTACTTTATCTTCTTGTGGACTGCCTAATTGCCGCAAAGGATTCTGAAGGTGCGGAAAAAGCGGTCATCAAGTTAGTCGAGATCGAGCCCGCAAACTACCCGAAACTAATCGACCTGCTCAGACTGCACCTTGAGGCCGAGGACCTGGACGCATCCGCACGCGTCCTATCGATGTCCTGCGAGTATCTGCTCGCCGCCGGCGACGGGTCAGAATGCAAGCTCTGGATCGACGAGATCTTAAAGCGCGAAAGTTCGCACGTCGCGGCTCTACGGCTGTTGGTCCGTGCCGCGTCGTGGCTCAAAGATGAAGATGCGTTTCGCGAGGCTCTCGAACGGCTGGCAGATGCGGCTAACGCCTCCGGCGAAGTCGACGACGAACGGTACGCTCTCTCGCACCTTGTCGTGATTCGCCCATTCGAGACAAAATTCGCGGACCGACTCGAGGCAATTAATGCTGAACACGGATTTTCCGCCGAAGTTGTTGATGAAGAGCTGCTCAAGGCTCAGTTTGCCCCGGAAGAAGATCCAGCGGACGACGCGCCTGTCGAGATTGAAAGAACGGACGAAACGGTATCTGCCGTTGCTGGTCCGGACGAAGCATCTCCGCTGCTCGAAAGAAATGGTGACGTTGCAAATCCGACCGCCACCGCGGCCCCTTCGGGCGAAGCCAGGCTGCAGAAGGAGTTGGATAGCGTAGCCTTCTACATTGAGAACGGCTACACCGAACTGGCTGAGAAAACTATCTCTGGGCTCGAGGCCGAGTTTGGAGCGCGTGATGAGATTAGTGCCCTTCGCACATCCTTAAGTGGAGCAGCGCCCGAGGAGCAGGATAAGGCCGCGTCATTCGGTATCGAGGATATCCGCTCGGAGTTCGGGCTGGATGAAAAGGATTCAGGAGCAACCGATGACGACTTCGAGACGCACTTTCATACCGCCGTCGCGTATCAGGAAATGGGATTGCTCGAGCAGGCGATCGGCGAATTTCAGGATGCGATAGCCCTGGTAAAAAATGGGGACGGCACGCGACGATTCTTTCAGTGCTCAAATCTTTTGGGCCACTGCTTTATGGCCGCCGGAACGCCGAAACACGCGATCACCTGGTTTAACCGAGCCCTCGAGACTGTGGATCTGTCGACCGAGGAGAAGCAGGGCCTCTGGTATGAGCTCGCCGTTGCTTTCGAGTCCGACGGTAATATTGAGTCCGCGGCACGCCATTTTGAACAAGTCTATGCCGAGAACGTTGATTTTCGCGACGTCGCCCGCCGCGTTAAGGCGATGCTCGTTGTCCAGTAATTCCGAAAACGATCCAATTAGTTATAATCTGACGTGATGGTGGAACGCCTGACCGTCATTTTTTTTATCATACTCTGCTTCTTGCTGGGCTCGTATCTCATATTTGCGCCGTGGGATATGCTGTTCGGGCCGTGGGCGGATAATTTTCTGCTTGCCTTTGTCGCGGGCAATTCCGGATTGCCTGCGATTCAGAACGCGGTTGCTTCGACCTGGGCGCGTGGAGCCGTTACCGGGCTCGGGGTGCTGAACATAGTCATCGGTGTTTGGGAAATTCTGACATTCGAGCGGAGCGTGCAACTGCTCGCGGGAAAGGAGTCCGCACTACGCCGTTGAACCTCGGGGCTCGGCCACTCATATATTTGATCACCGCCGGAGCTGCGCGCGATGAGACTTTCCTCGCCGATCGCGCAGCGATAGCGAAAACAATTTCTCTAGCCGTCGATCTTGGCGTGCCGCTCCTACAGATCCGCGAAAAAAATCTTTGCGCTCGTAACCTTTTCTCGCTCGCGGCGGAGGTGGCGTCGATCGCGCGAGGCTCCTCGATGCGCGTCCTCGTAAATGACAGGGCCGATATCGCGAGGGCCGCGCTCTGCGATGGAGTGCATCTACCGTCGAGGTCGCTGCCGCCTGAGACACTCCGTAAAGTTTTCGGAAGCGAGTTTATTATCGGTGTCTCGACGCATTCACGCGAGGATGTGGAAGCAAAGCGCGAGTCCTCGGACTTTGCAGTTTTCGGCCCCGTTTTCGAAACACACGGAAAGGCACGGCCGACAGGACTTAACGAACTCAAACTCGTCGCGGCCGAGACCGAAGGCTACCCGATTCTGGCTCTCGGCGGTATCACCTCTACAAACTATCGTCAGACAATCGAAGCAGGAGCCGCCGGATTTGCGGCCATCAGGGCGTTGAACGATCCCGAGTCCCTCGCTTGGATCGTTAAAGAACTGAAAAATGATTGATACGCCTAAAGTCTGTTTATCCATCGCCGGTCTCGATCCCTCGGGTGGCGCCGGGATTGTTGCGGACATAAAAACATTTGCGGCGTTTGAATGTTTCGCGACCGCGGTTGTGACGTCGGTTACGTTTCAAAACACGCAGGGCGTCTACGGCGCAGTGCATCAGGATGCGGCGTCGATTCGAGGACAGCTCGTGCCAGTCGCAGACGATTACACGATCGCCGCGACAAAAACCGGTATGCTGCCAACGCGCGAGGTGATTGAGGAAGTCGCCGCGATCATTCGCGAGAGAGGACTGTCGAATCTCGTTGTTGATCCCGTCGTCCGCTCGACGTCCGGATATGACTTGATCGACGACGCGGCCCTCGGCTCGCTGATCGAGAATTTGTTTCCGCTCGCAGACCTCATTACGCCAAATTTGCCGGAAGCCGAACGTATTGTTACTTCGAAGATTAGGACCGAAGACGATATCCGCGGCGCGGGGCGTGCGATGCAATCGCTTGGCGCGAAAAACGTGCTAATCAAAGGTGGGCATTCGATTGAGGGCGTGGCCGCAAAGGTCGCCCGAGATTACCTTTTTCTAGGCGACGATCTCGTAATCCTCGATGCCGACTACATTGACTCGACCTCGACTCACGGGAGCGGCTGCGTACTCGCCGCGGCGATTACTGCGAATCTTGCGCTGGGAAAAGACCTGCAAGCTGCCGTGAAAATTGCAAAGGATTTTGTATTAGAGGGAATCAGGACCGCGCCGAAACTGGGCAAAGGGAATTCTTCGCCGGTGAACGTAGGCCGCTATTGGGCGATCGGAAGAATGGACGGCGACAGGTAGGTGACGCCAAAGATGATGCCGGTGCGAGGGCTGAACTTCGTCAGTCCGAACAATCCCGCCGCGTCAAATCGTAACCCCGACGCCTTGACCTGAGCCCCAATTCGAAACTGGCCGAGGCTTTCCGTGCCCAGCGGTGCGCTTCCGCTGCATAATGCCGAGGCCGAGATTGCCGAAAACGTTGAGTCGCGAAGTTCCGTTCTTTACGCTGCCAAACCTCTTCTGGGCGATCACCTTGCTAAAGATATTGATCTGATTGGTGCCGATGCCTTTCGCCTGGTCGGTATTCGGCATCTGAAAGCCGAACTTCATGCCGAGTGCGGGGAAGTGCTTTGTCTCGTTTCGTAATTTAACCTTGGCCGACACGGTAATGTCATCGAAATCATTCGTCGAATTACCCGCGACGCTTAGCGGTGTCGCCGCAGGCGAGCGCGAGTTGATCGCGAGAAAATTTTGAAGCGTTCCCTCGATCTGCAGCTCGACGTTAGATGCGAGTTCGGTCCGTATCCTGATATCGCCGACGCGCGTGAGATCGCCTCTGAGCCCCGAGAGCGGGAACTTTGCATCCTGTTGAAATTCGATTCCGACACCGACCTCGACGGCCCCGCTCGGCGTTATATCGATGTCATCCGTGAGCAGTGGACGCTGCTGGAAAAAGCCGGCGGCGTAGGCCAGGACGATTAACAGGAATGAGCTTGCGGCGCGATACATTCTAGGTAGAGTTTGCACTCAAGTTCGCATTTGTAAACGCTCTCGCAAGTTGCCACAATAAATCTCAAGAAAACTCTCGCATGGAACTAGTAAATTCTCAGAAAGATCAAGGTGAAGGCGGTTTGCGGCTGGTGCCCGACCAGGAGCTGCCCGTCGCGCCGGCGGACATCGACAAACAGTTCGTAAACTTCATCTTTTTCAAGGTAAATCCAGAATGGCGTAAGCTGAATGTCGATACAAAGCGCGTTCTGAAGAGCGAGTTCCAGAGCGTTTTCGACCGGTTTCGCGACGATTTCATGCTGTTTAGCTATTCGCTGGTTGGGTTCGACTCGAAAGCCGACCTGATGTTTTGGCGCATAGGCAATTCTTTGGATTTGATTCAGGACATGACGGCGAAGCTGTACCGCACCAGCCTCGGCAGCTTTCTTGAGACGAGCGATAATTATCTATCGACGACAAAGAAAATGATGTTCGTCGAGGGTAAGACCGATGAACGAAAAAGGGTGCAGGCCGGAGGCGCGAAATATCATTTTGTTTATCCGTGCGCCAAGCATAAGGATTGGCTCGAGATGACATCCGAGGAGCGTGACGCCCTGATCGAGGAAAACTTTATGGTCGGGAAAAAGTTTCCGAACATTAGGATTCACCTCACGCACGCATTCGGCTTCAGTCATCAGGAGTATTTGATCTCATTCGAGACCGATGAGCCGCGCGATTTCCTCGCTCTGGCCGAAGAACTGCGCGAGACGACGGCGAGCAGCTTTACCCTGCGAGGGCTGCCGATCTACACCTGCCGTCAGCGACCGTTGATTGAATGCCTTGACGCGCTTGGATAGAACGGCAATGAAGATCGCGAGACGTCTAATCATCAGCGGACGCGTGCAGGGCGTAGGGTTTCGCTACTTTGCTCAACGGGCCGCTGCACGGCATAGAATTTACGGATACGTCCGGAATCTCGAGGATGGCCGCGTCGAGGCCCATGCCGAGGGGCTCGACGAGCAGGTGAAAGGATTTGCGGAAGACCTGGCGGCGGGCCCGACACACTCGCAGGTGAGCGGTGTCGAAGAGTTGGTGGCAGAGCCAACGGGACGTTATTCGAGTTTTAGGATCGAACGTTAGAAAAATGGACAATTTGAAACAACTTATTCGCGAAGTGCCCGATTTCCCAAAACCGGGCATTAATTTTTACGACATTACTACACTTCTTAAAGATCCGACCGGACTTGAGGAAACGATCGATGCGCTCACCGAGCAGTGTCGCGGGACGGAGATTGACACCGTTATCGGGGTCGAATCGCGCGGCTTTATTTTCGGAGCGGCGCTCGCGTATCAGCTGGGCGTGGGATTCGTTCCCGTTCGCAAACCGAAAAAGCTGCCCGCGGAATGCGTGTCTGTTTCTTACGAGCTCGAATACGGCACGGATACTCTTGAGATGCACAAGGATGCCGTCGGCGAGGGGCACAACGTCCTTATCGTCGACGATCTGCTCGCAACCGGCGGCACCGCGAGGGCGGTCGTCGATCTCGTCGAGGTCGCCCGCGGCAAGGTCGCCGGCCTTTTGTTTGTAGTAGAATTGAATTTTCTTAACGGCAGATCAAAATTCGACGGTTACGATGTAAAGTCATTGATTCAATATGATTCGTAAATCCTTAATTCTGCATTCAGCATTTTGAATTTCGCATTCGTTTTCCGCTCCCGTAGCTCAGCTGGATAGAGCGTTCGCCTCCTAAGTGAAAGGTCGCGTGTTCGAATCACGCCGGGAGCACCACTAAGTACATGGAAAGCAAACTTCCCGAAAAAGAAACTGGCACGGGTGAAGAGAGCAGGGTAGAGATCGAGGTAGGAAACTTCATTGCGAAGATCATCCATATCTTTCTCTCCGTGCTCGCGGTTTTGCTTGTAGTCGCCGGCGCCATAGCAATCTACGACACGGTCATCAGCGACTTTCCCACCCTATGGAGGACGTCCGAAAATGAGTACGTTGCTCTGCTCAAGATTATCGACAATCTGCTGTTAGTCGCGATCGCGGTCGAATTTGCGTTGCTTCTGCTCTTTCGCCGAATGACGGCCGTTGTCGAAGTTGTCGTTTTTGTGCTTGCCCGCAAGACGGTAAACCCTGACAACGGCGCTGTCGAACTGTTGTTGTGCGCCGTGGCGATCGCCGGCCTGATAATCCTGCAGCACTATTTTCTGCCTACAAAGGCTAAGTAGGCGGCGGTTTTTGGAACGGTCTGCCCAATAGACTTATCTATTAAGTGAACGGAAGAAAAGCGTGTAAAGCACAGTGGCAGACAAATCGTCTTGCCTCAGGCACGCCCGACGTCTATCACAGTTGCTCCGCAACAAACGCCTTTCCGCATTGCCAGTTCAACGGCAATGCGGTTTTTCTTTGTGGTAGATTGGTCAAATGCCGCAGTCGCTGACAGCCGATAGGGAGAACGTTAAACGGTGGCTGTCGCAGACTGACTTTTCCAACGATTCACACAAATATAAGCGTGGTCATGCCCTTGTCGTCGCCGGATCCTCCGACTATTCGGGTGCGGCGGTATTGTGCGCAAATGCCGCGATGCGCTCAGGCGTCGGGCTGGTCACAATGTGCGTGCCTGCGACCGTGAAGTCCGAAATCGCGTCACGAGTCTTGCCAGAAGTGATCGTAAAGGCAATGGCCGAGAACGACGGTGAGGTTTCGAATGATGCCTTTGCCGAAATGTCTGACACGTTTCAGAAGGCGGATGCAATTGCGGTGGGCTGCGGGCTATCGGCCAATGACAAAGGCGTCGGAAAGTTAGTTCGCGAGATCGTGGAAAATCGAAAGGCTCCCGTCATCGTCGACGCCAGTGCTTTGGCATTCATGCCCGACATATTGCTCAAGCCCGCACCAAGCAAGGGCGATGCGCGAACATCGCCGGAGCTTATTCTCACACCCCACGACGGTGAATTCCTCCGCCTACTCGGCACTGACGACAAAGAGGCTATCCAAGATCGCATCGCGGCCGTTCGAGATTTCGCAACGAAGAACAATGTCATTCTGGTCTTGAAAGGCGAGCGGGTTTTGATCGGCGCGCCTGACGGACGAGTCGTCGTGAATCCCACCGGGAACTCCGGTCTCGGCAAGGCGGGCAACGGCGATACGCTCGCCGGAATGCTCGCCGGATTTACTGCGCAGGCCTCGAAGATGAGCATCGATATTTTCGAAACAGCCGTCGCTGCTGTTTATGTTGCAGGAATGGCGGGTGACATTGCGGAGAAAAAATTCGGCAAGCGCGTAATGACGGCGTCGGATGTCCGCGAGTGTCTGGCCGATGCGTTCCTCGAGCTTTCCAACGGATGACCATCGTCGAATCTACATCTCCCGAGCAGACCTTTGCTCTCGGCCAGGCAGTCGGCGGCAAGCTGGTCGCCGGCGAAATTGTACTGCTCACCGGAGGCCTCGGTGCGGGCAAAACCTTGATGACAAAAGGAATTCTCGATGCCCTTGGCTTCGATGTCGACGAGGTGACGAGCCCCAGTTTTACTCTGGTCAATCTATACAAGACGGACGTTTTCGATGTGTATCATATCGATCTCTGGCGTCTCGAGTCTCGTGAGGACGTGGCGACAGCTGTCGGACTTGGTGAGATCCTTGACGATCCCATAGCAATTGCGATTATCGAGTGGGCGGAGCGTCTCGGCGTATTTAAGCGCCCCAATCCAACTCTCCACATCTCGATCTCGGGCGACGGCGATGAGCCGCGCCAAATTCACATCACGGGCGACAATCTTCCGAAAATGTAACATCGGATTTCTTTCACTTCGTCGGCTCTTTGCATATAATCAAGGCCGCTCCCATATGAGGCACGATCCAGCAGCACGTTCCGGCAATCCTCCCGAAAACGAATCTACAACGCACAATGCGGGTGCAGAGTTCGACGGTCAGCCGCTTTTTAACCGCGAGCTGAGCTGGCTCGAATTTAATCGTCACGTACTCGACGAGGCGACCGATGACTCGCTGCCGGTACTCGAACGATTAAAGTTTCTCTCGATCTTTTCTACAAATCTCGACGAGTTTTTCATGATCCGCGTCGCGGGCCTCAAGGAACAAATTGCTGAGGTCGTTGGCGATCTGTCGCCTGACGGAATGGCGGCGAGCGAACAGCTTCGCGAGATCTACAAACGCCTTCGCCCGATGCTCAAGCGTCAGGTTTCGTATCTCGCGGAGAAGGTGTTGCCCGAGCTCGCCGCGGCTGGGATCACGATCGAGCCCTACGACACGCTCACTGCACGCGAACGCAAATCGCTCAACAAGTATTTTCGAGACAATCTTTTTCCAGTACTTACGCCGCAGTCGGTGGACTCGTCGCATCCGTTTCCGTACATATCAAATCTCAGTCTCAACCTCGGCTTATTCATCGAGCCAAATCGCGCATTTACGCAGCCGAATCTGAAGGACCTTTTCAAGCAGAAGCGCTTTACGCGAATCAAGCTCCCCGCGTCAGTACCGCGCCTCATTCCGATCAATGCCAAGAAAGGCCGTTACGCATTGATAGAGGAGATCATCGCGGCGAATGTCGGCGAGCTTTTTCCGAATATGAAAACGGGCGCGGCATTTCTTTTTCGCGTGACACGCGATGCCGACATCGAGCTTCGTGAGGACGAGGCGGGCGATCTGATGCGTACTCTGGAAAGAGAACTACAGCGTCGCCGCGATCGCTTTCCCGTTCGGCTTGAGATCTCGGCCGCGATGCCCGATAAAATGCGCAAACTGCTGACCACGGGAATCGGGCTGCATGACGATGACGTGGAGCGAATCGACGGATTTGTCGATATTCCAGACCTGATGCAGCTGCACGGCCTCGAGCGACCCGACCTGAAGGAAAGGCCGATATCCTCGATGCAGATCGCGGCCTTTTCGAAGAAGAAAAATATCTTCGACGCGATTCGGCGAAAGGATATGTTGCTGCATCACCCTTACACATCATTTAGCGCCGTGTCGGAATTTATCGCCGAGGCCGCCGAAGACCCGAGCGTGCAGGCCATCAAAATTTGTCTCTACCGAACGGGAAAAGATTCGCCGATCGTAAGCTCGCTGATCCGCGCCAGTCGCATGGGAAAGCAAGTCACGGCGCTCGTTGAGCTCAAGGCACGTTTTGATGAGGAAAATAACATCGAGTGGGCTCGCCGTCTCGAGAACGAAGGCGTGCACGTCGTCTACGGAATTTCTACACTCAAAACACATTCGAAGGTAATGCTTGTTATTCGCCGCGAAAAGGACAAGCTCGTTCGATACGTTCACGTCGCTACGGGCAACTACAACCCGACTACAGCTCGGATGTATACGGACCTTGGCCTCTTTACCGCTGATGAAGAAATCGGCGAGGACGCGACAAATCTTTTCAATTTTCTTACGGGTTATTCGCAGCAGGACAAGTACAAACGGCTGCTCGTGGCGCCGCTCCACCTGCGCGAGAGGATCGTCGCTCTCATCCGGCGGGAGAAAAAACACAAACCTGCCGGTCGCGATGCGAGCATCATTATTAAGGTAAACAGCCTCACCGACGTCGAACTCATCAATGAGCTCTACGCGGCTTCAAAAGCGGGCGTTCAGATCGAACTGATCATACGCGGCATCTGCGCTCTGCGGCCCGGGCTAAAAGGGCTTTCTGAGAATATTCGCGTACGAAGTCTGGTGGGACGTTTCCTGGAGCACAGCCGAGTCTTTTGGTTCGCAAATGGCGATCCTGAGGCGGCAGAGGTTTTCATCGGCAGTGCCGACCTAATGCATCGCAACCTCGACCGGCGCGCAGAGGTATTGACGCCTATCCTCGATCCCGATATTAAAACTTACCTTCGTGAAGTTTTTCTCGACGCCTATCTGCGTGATGCTGTAAACGGAAGGACGCTGCGCAGCGACGGCACCTACAAGCGGCATGCCGCGCGAACGTCGACAGGCTTCGACGCACAGTCATTTTTCATTGGACAAGGAATAGAAGTTTAAGCAGATTTCGATTTCTCGAATCGGGCCTCGATCACGTCGCCGACTTGTGTCCCGAGCCTTGCGGTGAGGCGAGGATAGCCGCGCGGTTCGATCTCGAGGTGCTCGATCCCGAGCATCTTCTCGACCTCAACGATGTCTTCGATAGCACCCTCGATTTCCATATAGTATCCGAAGGGGAGTTCGTCGAGGACAACCTCGGTCTTACCCAGGTGCCAGGCCTTTCGGTGCTTTTCATAAACGGTCGAGAGTTTATATCCAAGGCGCTCGATGATCGATTCCGTAGCGTCTACGTCGGCAACGACAGTCTCAAACTCGATCTGCTGCTTAAACTCGCTCTGCGACCCGAGTTTCTCTTTGTAGGTGAGCAACGTCTTTTCGCCGGTCTTTCGAAGCCGTAGGACCGCTCCGCGCTCATCCAGGACACCGCCGCGATGCAGGTAGTTTTCCTCAAAGCTCTCATACGCAAACTCGGCCCCGACCTTGCCGAGCTTTCGCGTCAATTCGACAAGCAATTTCTTATCGATCCGGTACTTTTTCTCTGTCTCAATCGCCATTTTTTGCCCAGATTCGATAGTACGAAAATCTTCGCGTCTTTGCGACTGTGCCAACGACGACGGCTAATCTATCTGCGCACGGCCGTGCATCGATTTACGCGAGTCGAGCATGTCGAGGCGAAGGATGTCGTCGTGGTCGATCGATGCGTTGTAAACGCGGGATGCGGCGGTACTTGACGGAAAGGCGTCGCTGTCCGATACTTGAAATTAACATAAGGATTTATTCAGCGGAGGAATTTTATGCCATATCCAGAGATGATGATTGCGGGAATGCGGTCCGAGCTCGCCGAGCTTGGTATCGAGGAAGCAAAGACGACCGAGGCCGTCGAAGAGGCTCTCAAGAATACCGATGGGACGGTCATGGTAGTCGTCAATTCGGTCTGCGGATGTGCTGCCGGCGGTGTACGGCCGGGCATCGCGATGGCCCTTGCGAACTCGGAAAACAGGCCAGCGCGCTCTATCACGGTTTTTGCCGGAGCGGACATCGACGCGACGGACACGGCCCGCCAACACTTCGCACCTTATCAGCCTTCGTCGCCGTCGATCGGCTTTCTACGCGACGGGAAACTGCTCCAGTTATTCGAGAGACGTGACCTCGAAGGCCGTCCGCCATTCGTCATTGCCGATGACCTGAAAAAGGCATTCGATACGCATTGCACTAAGGCAGAAGCGGTTAGTAACTAGTCGAAGAAGTTTAGCCTCGGTTTTTCGCGGAGGGCGCGGATTAGAATTCTTTTTCTGATCCGCGCCATTTGTGTTTTACCCGCGGCAAAATCTTTTAAAAGATTGCGTCCATGGCCTCGTCCAGATTTTTCACCCCGACGACTCGCATTCCAAGTAACTTTTCCAGGCCCTTCTTGTTGGACTCCGGAAGAATCAGTTTCTTAAAGCCGAGTGTCTGAGCCTCGCGTGCCCGGGCCTGTGCCTGCAGGACGCCGCGGACTTCGCCCGTGAGGCCGACTTCGCCAAAGAGCGCCACCTCGCGTGGCACCTGCAGATTCCTGAAACTCGACGCGATGGCGGCAATCACTCCCAGATCGGCGGCAGGTTCGTCGACCTCAATGCCGCCCGCGACATTGACGAAGCAGTCCTCGCCGGCGAGCTGCAGGCCGAGCCGTTTTTCCAGGACGGCGATCAACAGGGAAGCTCGGTTGTGGTCGTAACCCTGCGTCATACGACGCCCGGCCCCGAACTTCGTGCTGCTCACGAGGGCCTGGATTTCGACGAGCATCGGCCGCGTCCCCTCCATGCAAACCGTCACGGCCGAACCGGTGGCGTTCTCCGGACGCTCCTGTAGAAACAGCTCTGAGGGATTCGCAACCGCAACGAGCCCGCGGTTGGTCATCTCGAAAACACCGACCTCATTCGCCGCGCCGAATCGATTCTTCGCTGCCCGCAAAATCCTGTGATTGTGGTGGCGATCTCCTTCGAAATAGAGAACGGTGTCAACGATATGCTCCAGCGTTTTCGGGCCGGCGAGCGAGCCTTCTTTTGTCACGTGGCCCGTTAGAAACACAGGAGTTCCGGTCTGCTTCGCAAACATCATAAACTGCGCCGCCGCGTCCCGAACCTGTGAAACGCTCCCCGGGGCGGATTCGATGGCTTCGCTGTAAACGGTCTGAATTGAATCGATTATTACGACGCCCGGGCGCATTCGCGCGGCCTCCACAAGGATCGCTTGTAGATTCGTTTCGGGCAGCAGGAAAAGGCTTTCCGCGGAGATGCCGAGGCGTTCGCCCCGCATCTTTATCTGCCGTTCGGATTCCTCGCCGGACACGTATAGCACATCGAGGCCGAGCGAGCTTAGTTTCTCGGCCATTTGAATAACGATCGTGGATTTCCCGATGCCCGGAGCACCGCCTATCAGTACGAGCGAGCCCGCGACGATTCCGCCGCCGAGGACGCGGTCCAGCTCGCCAATGCCGGATTCCGTTCGCGAGTCGTCCTGTGATTCGATCGCATTGAATGCGATCGGCGATACGGCTCCACCGCGGAATGTCGCGGCCTTCGTGGCTCCCGCTGCAGTCGCACGAAAGCGTTCCTCGATAAAGGTATTCCAGCCTTCGCAATCAGGGCATTGCCCGAGCCACTTGCGGGATTGAGAACCGCAATTCTGGCAAACAAAAACTGTCGAGGGCTGCTTCGCCATAGTCGGATGTGAACAGAAGGATAACCGAACGATTAGTTTTTCCGGAAATCGAAACCGTGCTAACATTTACGGGCGATGAAGGCAGATGTAGTAATCATCAGATTTCTGTTTATTCTGCTGTTGGCTCTCTGCGGCTACTTCTTAAATCCTCTCGCCAGAAGTTCTCATCTCACCGAGCTCCTCGGCGACAATCTTCGCAACAAACAGTTGGTTTCCGCAGCGTTCGCGATAGCCGTGGCGCTGATGATAATTGGCTTCGAAATTAGGGCGCGGCGAGCTTCGCTAAAAACTCTGATTGGCGCGGCAATTGGCTCGATAGGCGGAATAATTGGCGCTTATCTCATTGGTATGTTGATTTCTTCGCAGGACATCAACACCGTTCCGGGCGAGCTTAAAACCTTTCTTACCATAGCTTTAGCATTTTTCATGGGCTACATCGGCCTGATGGTTGGCGCGGCAAAGGGCGACTACATCGACCTATCAGCCCTCGGCGGCATTTTCAGTGACAAAAACGTCAAACGCGACTATAAGATTCTCGACACGTCGGTAATTATCGACGGGCGCATCGCGGATGTTTCGGAGACGGGCTTTCTGGGCGGAACGCTCATCATTCCGCATTTTATTCTGGCTGAGCTACAGCAGGTCGCCGACTCGGCCGATTCATCGAAACGTCAACGCGGCCGCCGCGGACTGGATATGCTTCAGCGGCTGCGTAACAACAGCAGCCTCGACATTCAGCTTATTGAGACCGACTTTCCGGCGGTAAAGGAAGTCGACCTGAAACTTATCGAGCTCGGCAAGCAACTCGAGGCTGTGATAGTCACTAACGACTTCAACCTCAATAAGGTCGCTCAACTCCGGGGCGTCGCTGTCCTCAACATAAACGAGCTGGCGAACGCCCTGAAACCTGTCGTGCTGCCCGGCGAGGCGATGCGGGTATTTATCTTGAAGGAAGGCAAAGAGCCGAGCCAAGGCGTCGCATACCTCGACGACGGCACAATGGTCGTCGTGGATAACGCCCGCCGGCTAATTGGAAAAACCACCGATATTGCCGTGACCAGCGTTCTTCAGACGACCGCCGGCAAGATGATTTTTGGGCGTCTCTGGGAAGAGAAAGACGTGTCGGCCGAGAGCAATCATTTGCAGAATCACCACGCGAGTCTCCACGATTCGCGGTCTATGGGATTTAGAAAGGCTACGAGGGAACTTCGGCAAACCACCATCATCGAAGAGATCGAAAATTAGCAATCCTGGATGAACTCCGCAATCATCGTTGCAGCCGGGATGAGTACGAGATTCGGCGGCGACGTTCCGAAACAGTTCGTTGATCTCGCTGGTAAACCGGTGCTTGCGCACACCTTAGAGAAATTCCAGCGGTGCGAACCCGTCGACGAAATTGTCCTGGTCCTGCCGGCGGATGTCGTATCTTCGCTGAACCGCTATCTTGACGCAGGGACGTTTACAAAACTAACTGCCGTCGTTGCGGGCGGTCCGACGCGGGCACAGTCGGTATTTAACGGTCTCGCAGCAGTAGATTCGAGGTGCGAGATCGTCGCCATTCATGACGCCGCACGCCCATTCGTTATGGAACGCGACATCGGCCTGGTCCTGGCGTCAGCCCGGAAGTCCGGTGCCGCTTGTCTAGTACGTCAGGTCCACGACACTATCAAGCGTATCGACGGCGGAAACATCGTCGCGACACTTGATCGCTCAAATCTGCGAAGAGCCCAAACGCCGCAAGCCTTTGAGATCAGTCTATTGCGGCAGGCATTCGACAGTGCATTGTTGGACGAGAGTGTGACCGATGAGTGTTCGCTCGTCGAGCGCCTCGGTATTCATATTTCGATAATTGAGGGCAGCTTGCGAAACATCAAGATAACCACGATGGAAGATCTGGGGCTCGCCGAGGCGATGCTTAGAGTCGAGACGGAAAATAATGATTAGGATTGGCTTCGGAACAGATATTCACAGGCTCGTCCAGGGCCGACCGCTCATTATCGGTGGCATAAAAATCGAGTCAGACTTGGGCGCAGACGGCCACTCGGACGCGGACGTATTGATGCACGCGACCGCGGATGCCGTCCTCGGCTCGCTCGCGTTAGGCGATCTCGGCCAGCATTATCCCGACGACGAGGAGCGTTGGCGAAACGCGGAGAGCTCCCGGTTCCTCAAGCACGCTGTTCAACTAATTGCTGAGCGTGAGTACTCAGTGGTAAATCTCGACTCCGTGATCCACTTGGAGCGGCCAAAGCTGCGGCCCCACATCGACGCAATGCGTCAAAATCTCGCGTCGGCACTGGGCGTTGATTACAAATTCGTCAGCGTAAAGGCGAAGACCTCAGAAAGCGTTGACTCGGTAGGCGAGCGACGATCTGTGCGGGCCGAGGTGACCGTACTCGTCGAGAAAAAGTAAGAAAGATCGAATCTTTAGACGTCGAGGCTGTTCTTGTGCGAAACTTGGACAGCCTCTTTTCAGCTATGCGGCCTCAGCACATTATCGAACGAAAACGCGACGGGCGGGCGCTCTCGACCTCAGAGATGGAGTCATTTGTCTCTGGCATCGTCGATGGTCGATGGGCGGACTACCAGATATCTGCTCTGGTCATGGCGATGTTCATAAATGGCCTCACTAGGGCCGAGCAGACCTCGATAACACGGGCGATGCTCGAGTCTGGCACCATCATGGACCTCTCAGATATTGATGCTCCGAAGGCCGACAAACATTCCACGGGCGGCGTCGGTGACAAGACGTCGCTGCTGGTCGCGCCCATCGCGGCCGCGTGTGGCCTCGCCGTGCCGATGATCTCCGGCCGAGCCCTCGGGCACACAGGCGGGACGCTGGACAAGCTTGAATCCATTGCGGGATATAATGTGAAGCTTTCGTTCCCGAAGATCAAGGCGGTCATTCGGGCATGTGGGTTCGCCCTCGCGGGACAGACCAGGTCGATCGCTCCCGCGGACGGGAAGCTCTACGCCCTTCGTGACGCCACCGCGACCGTGCCGTACATTCCGCTCATCGTGGCATCGATAATGTCGAAAAAACTTGCCGAAGGGCTGGACGCGCTTACGCTCGATGTAAAGACTGGCAAGGGAGCATTCATAAAGAGTCTGCCGGAGTCGAAAAAGCTCGCGCACGCCCTATGCGAAACGGGCCGGAAGTTTGGCGTGAATACAGGGGCGCTTGTCACGGATATGAGTGAGCCGCTCGGGAAGTTCGTCGGTAACTCTCTCGAGGTTTTCGAATGCGTTTCGATTCTACGCGGCGAGTCCGACTCGCAAATGGACCAGACTCTTGCCCTCTCGATAGAGCTCACGTCTACCATGCTTGTGCAGTGCGGTGTCGCATCATCTCTGGCCGACGGACGAAAGCTGAGCAAGAATGCACTAAATTCTGGAGAGGCGGTCGAAAGATTTAGAAAAAACGTCGAGCTGCAAGGCGGTGACCCGCGTATCTGCGACGATCCGACGAGGTTGTTGAAGACTCGAACAGTCAGCGGCGCCATTTCCGCAAAAGCGTCCGGCTATATCTCCGGAATAGACGCGTATGCGGTGGGAAGCGCGGTATGTTATGTAGGCGGCGGACGGGTAAAGGCCGAGGATAAAATCGATCACAGCGTCGGGTTCGAGTCGCGCCTTAAGGTAGGAGACCGAGTCGACGCAGGAGAGACGTTGGGAATCGTCCATTGTCGGAGTCGCTCGCAGGCCGCAGCGGTTAGCGAAAAACTGCACGCCGCATATAAGATATCAGGTGAAAAGCCCAGGATTTCGAAGCTTGTAAGAGCGAGGATTTAGTCGATGAGAGTTCGAATATCGATTGCGTTGTGTGTAGTTTCGGCCGCCGCTTTTGTGTCATCCTGCACGAATGGAGTCGAGGCCGGCCGCTCCGACTGCAATATCAAGGTGGGTATAGTTTTCGACATCGGCGGCAAGAATGACCGCTCATTTAACGCGGCGGCCTGGGACGGCGTGAAGCGCGCTGAAAAGGAACTCGGTGTCTGCCTGTACGACGTCGAGCCCGGGAATCCGACTTCTATCGAGCCCGCAATGCGTGCCTTTGCCGAGCGAAATTTTGATCTCACGATCGGCGTCGGCTTTGCCCAGGGCCCGATAATGCAGAAAGTTGCCCTCGATTACCCGCAGAATAAATTCGCCATCATCGATGGCGTGATTTTCGAGAATGACGGAAAAACCCCGCTGAAGAACGTGGCATCACTCGTTTTTCGTGAGCACGAAGGCTCATATCTTGTGGGAATGATTGCGGCGGCAAAATCCAAAAGCGGAGTGCTGGGGTTTCTCGGCGGGATGGACATTCCTCTGATCCATCGATTCGCGAAAGGCTACCAGGAAGGCGCTCTCTCCGTAAATCCGAACGCGAAATTTCTTGTTAATTATGTAGGCGTGACCGATGGGGCGTGGAACAACCCGGGACGCGGAAAAGAATTGGCCCTCTCACAACTGGGGAAGGACGCCGATGTGATCTTTACTGCGGCGGGCAATTCGGGTTTAGGCGCGTTCGACGCGGTGGAGCAGTACGGGCGCAACTCTGCCGGCGAAGCGAATAGATTTGTTATCGGCGTGGACTCTAACCAGAATATGGTAAAGCCGGGGTTCGTGCTGACATCAATGGTTAAGCGTGTCGACAATGCGGTCTACGACGTCGTAAAAGAAATTCTGGACGGGAAGTTTTCGGGTGGATTTCATGTGTTCGGCCTAGATAAGGACGGCGTTGCGTATGCGATGGACGCGAACAACGACGGCCTGATTCCGCCCGAAGTTATTCAACGAGTCGAGGAAGCGAGAGGGAAGATCGTCGCGGGCGAAATCAAGGTGACGGACGCGATGGCGAAATAGGCAATGCTGGAACTACGCAACATAACGAAAACGTTCGGCGACGTGACCGCGAACGACGATGTTTCGCTCACCGTTCAAAAGGCAACAATCCACGCGATCGTTGGAGAGAATGGGGCGGGCAAATCGACGATCATGCGGATCGCTTACGGCTTCTACACTGCGGATTCGGGAGAGATACGGCTCAACGGCAATGCGGTTACGATCCGAAGTCCTCATGACGCGATCGCGCTCGGAATTGGCATGGTTCATCAGCATTTTATGCTCGTAGACACGATGACCGTCGCCGAAAATATAATACTCGGGGCTGAAAGCGGCTCTGCAACAAGTCTAGATCTAGATACGGCGAACGTGCAGATCAAGGATCTGTCGGACGAACTCAAATTAGGAGTCGATCCGCGTGCGTTGATCGAAAATCTTTCTGTCGGTCAGCAACAGCGTGTAGAGCTGCTCAAGGCGCTGTATCGGAATGCAGAACTGCTCATTCTCGACGAGCCCACGGCGGTCCTGTCGCCTCAGGAAATTGAGGATTTCTTCAGCATTCTCCGACGGATGAAGGCGCAGGGCAAAACAATCATTATCATCACCCACAAGCTAGACGAAGTCCTCGCGATCTCCGACGAGGTTACTGTCATGCGTGACGGCAAGGTAATCGGGAACGTCAATACTTCCGAGACGAATGCTCGCGATCTTGCTCGCATGATTGTGGGCCGCGATGTGCTCCTCCGTGTCCAAAAGACTGATGCGGACGCCGGCGAGGTTTTGCTGGATGTGTCCAATATTACCGTCGACGGCAAGCACGGACGTGCGGTCGATGGCGTCTCGTTTACAGTAAAACGCGGCGAAATCGTTGGCATTGCCGGTATCGAGGGCAATGGCCAGACAGAGTTGGTCGAGGCCCTTTCCGGTCTCGCTAAGATTCAGTCGGGTACGGTCTCATTCGAGGGCATCGATATTACGCGGCAAACTGCCCGGCAGCTAAAGGAGCTGGGAATCGCGCATATCCCGGAGGATCGTCACAAGCGTGGGCTGCTGCTAAATGCAGATCTCTCAGAAAACGCCGTTCTTGGTGTTCACTATCGCGAGCCGGTCTCATCAAAAGGTTTTATTAATTCGGCGGCGGTCGCTTCGCGGGTTAAGGAGATCGTCGAGGGGTTCGATGTCCGTCCGCCAAACCCGGACCTAACCGCTCGGTCCTTGTCGGGCGGGAATCAGCAGAAGTTGATCATCGGCCGCGAGTTCCGGTTAAATCCTAAACTGCTGCTCGTCGCGCAGCCTACGCGCGGCGTCGACATCGGCGCGATTGAATTTATACACCGGAAACTCATCGAGCTTCGGGATTCCGGCGCCGCCATACTACTCGTGTCCGCTGAACTCGAAGAAGTGACCGCGCTCGCCGACCGACTTCTTGTGATTCGCGAGGGGAAAATCGTCGGGGATCTCGATCCGAAAACAAGCTCTGCGGAAGACATCGGCCTTATGATGACCGGAGGCTGAGCGACTGGACGGCCTGTCGAATCATACTGCGCCGCTCAAGCTGCGTCTCCATATTCATTCGGTTCCAAATATCGACGATAGGGCCGAGACCGCTCGCTCTAGATTCTCCATCGAAGTCGCGTACGAAAACCGCAAGAATCCGTCGGCCCCAAATCCCTCTCCATCGGTGACCACGATGTGTGCCTCATGCAGGATTTTTGCCGCAACGTCCGCTGAGCTGGCAAATTCGCCACTCAACAGATCTCGAACGTTCACGAATGCATAGAAAGCACCCTCAGGCATGCCACACCTAAAGCCCCGAATGCGATTTAGCTCGGGAATTAGATAATCCTTTCTGCGCTCATATTCGGCCGTCATTTCCGTAACAACATCCAGCGAGCGCCCGATCTCGCCCACCGCTTTAGCACAGGCGTATTGTACGAATGAGGTGGGATGGGTCGCCGAATGGCTCTGGAGCTTTACCATGGCCTTCGTCCAATCATCGTTGGCGATGGTGTAACCGATTCGCCAGCCCGTCATCGCGTAAGTCTTCGAGAAGCTGCCGGCAACGCAAACGAACTCCCGTAAATCTGCCAGTAGTGCCGCGGACGAGAACGGCGCGGCCGGAGGGTATGCGAAAAACAAGTAGCACTCGTCCGTGAGCACGTAGATGCCGCGCCGGGCACATATCTCGACGATTTTCCGAATCTCCTCCGGCGGAATTATCCGGCCCGTTGGATTGTTTGGGGAATTGATGATTAGAAGCTTTGTTTTATCAGTGATCGAACGCGCCACGAGTTCCGCTGTGAGGACAAAATCCGTTTGCTTTGTTTCTATAAAGACGCTGTTTGCCCGACAGAAGGTCGCGATCTCAGGAAAGGTCACCCAGTATGGTTTAGGGATCAGGACGTCATCGCCTGGATTTAAGATGCACGACGCAGCGTTAAACAATCCCTGTTTACCGCCGCACGTCGCCGCGATGTTTGCCGGCTCGATCTCGGCACCGAACCTCTGTGCGTAAAATTTCGCTATGCCGACCCGAAAGTCCGCAAGTCCAGCGGTCGAAGTGTATTTCGTGAATCCGAGATCGAGGCCCTCGGCGGCAAAGTCGCGAATGAACTGCGGCGTTGCAAAGTCGGGTTCGCCTACTGATAGGTCAATAACGTCTATCCCGCGGGCGCGCATCTCAGCCGCAGCCTGCGCGGCAATTAGGGTCGAGGAGCCCTTCATCGCGGCTACGTGTTCTGATACAGGGAAGGCCATTGGAAGAATCTTACCCCAGAGAGGCGGACACGTAGAGACGGCAAAACCAAAAATGCCAGCAAATACGCAAGGAGGCCCGTCTAACTCCTGTTTGTCTCTGCTTCTTTGCGGACGGCTCTTTCTCGCATTCGCGTCTCGACCAGGGACGGTATCAGGCCCTCGACCCGGCCGCCCAGCTCAAAAACCTGTTTCATGAGCGTGGAGGATACATAGGAGTATTCTTCGCCGGCCATCAAAAAGACGGTCTCGATGCTCGGTTCCAGCTTACGATTCATTAAAGCCATTCGAAGCTCATATTCATAGTCGCTTACGGCCCGAATACCTCTCACAATCGCCGTCGCTCCTTGCGTTCGGGCAAATTCCGCGGTGAGCCCCGAAAAGCTAACAACGGTCACGGCACAACCCGCCGTTGGTATCGACGGCAGCACTTCTCTTATCATCTCGCAACGTTCCCCTACCGTGAACATCGGATGCTTGTCCGGATTGTTCAAAACCGCGACGATCATTTCATCGAAAAGCGGGGCTGAGCGCCGGATAATGTCGAGGTGTCCGTTTGTGGGCGGGTCAAATGAACCCGGAAAGATCGCTCGTCGCATGCTGTGTAAATACAAAGTAATTACTTTTTGTAACTAGTTCGTAAGGTTTTGTCGAAAGAATGCTGAATCGCGGATTTTGATGCTATCATTCTCCCACTCGACAGAACGGCGCAAGAAGTGCAAATGCGGATACGATAGCACACGCTAGCGATGATGAACAAAAACGGACAAGCTGCGGCATTCTATGACCTCGAAGGGACCCTGGTAAGTACGAATCTCGTGCATACGCTTGCCTTCTATGCAAAACGGCAGCAAGGACTGTGGCAAACGGCAAAAAAGAGCATAGGCACGCTCGCGAAACTACCCTTTTTTGGAGTCACCGATCTCTATTCGCGTAACGTCTTTAACGAGGTGTTTTTTCGATCGTACGAAGGGCTGTCTCAGGATCGACTTCGCTATTTCTCAGAACAGCTTTTTGATGAGGTGCTTAAGCCCGCTATCTTTCCGGGCACCGAAGATCTCATAGCCGCGGGGAAGAAGATCGGCCAGCGCCAAATAGTACTCACGGGCGCTCTCGATTTCACGATTGCACGACTGATGACGCATCTAGGCATCGATGACTACGTTGCAAATCGGCTGGAGTTCGTGAACGGCTACGCAACGGGCCGCGTTCTTCCGCCTGTGATGGCCTCGGCGACAAAGGCGAAATGGATACGAGAGTACGCAGAACGCGAAAACATCAACCTTTCCGAAAGCTACGCATACTCGGACTCGATCTCGGACTTGCCAATGCTCTCTATCGTTGGGCATCCGGTCGCCGTCTGTCCAGATTTTAGACTTAAGCAAACGGCCCGCCAGCATGACTGGGCGGTATTAGATCTCAAATAGTAAAGGTGAGATTGTGAGAATTTTCAACGCATTCTTGATTTCGGCCTTGGTCTTCACGGTCGGATACGGTCAGGCAAAAAGGCCGGCGTCCGACTCTAAACTATTCGACGCATCACGCCTAGTTCGCGATATTCAGACACTATCTGCGGACGAGATGGAAGGTCGTTCCCCGAGGCTCCCGTCGATCAGGAAAAGTCGCGACTTCATCGAGCTCAGGTTTCAAGAATCGGGAATTGTGCCGATAGGGAGCACTTATCGCCAGGAATTTACGATCAAGAACAAGGTGGCGCCCCAGCCATATCTCGGAGTGAATTTCGTAGGTCGAATCATTGGCCGCAAGAGCGACCGCCATATTGTCGTCACGGCCCATTACGATCACGTCGGAATCAAGGACGGAGCAATTTATAACGGCGCAGATGACAACGCATCCGGCACGGCTGCGCTGTTTGCGATTGCGTCGTATTTCAAGAGCCATCAGCCTGAGCACACGATAATCTTTGTTGCGCTGGATGCAGAAGAGCTGGGGCTGCTAGGCTCGAGACACTTTGTTGCGAACCTCCCCGTGAAGAAGGAATCGATCGCCCTGAATGTCAATATGGATATGATCTCACGCAGCGACAAGGGAGAGCTCTATGCCGCGGGCACGTTCCACTACACGAAGCTCCGATCCCCATTAAAAGCGGTCCAAAAAAAGGCGCGCGTAAAATTGTTGCTGGGTCACGACGACCCAAAGCTTGGTTCGGGTGACTGGACTTTTCAGTCCGATCACGCAGCATTTCACGGGGAAAAGATTCCGTTTATTTACTTCGGCGTCGAGGATCACAAGGACTATCACAAGCCGACTGACGATTTTGAGAATATTAATCCACCGTTCTATGTAGGGGCGGTGGAGACAATCATCGGGTTCATAACGATCGTCGACAAGTCTCTGCAGAAATAATCATGGCCTTACAATTACGCCGAAAGACACACGAGTCCATCGTATATATCGACAAAGATTCCGCGCCGCGGATCATGCCGAATGGCGAGGATTTCATCTTGAATGACCTTCCGATCGGCACGCGTGTGATTTATCCGAACCCGCCGATCAAGGGCTTGCCGAACCGGGAAGCGGCCATTCGCTATGCGGTGAATCATCCGCTTGAGATGGAGCCCTTATACGCCCTTCTTGAGCCCGGAATGCGGGTGACGATCGCGATGGACGACATCTCGCTTCCACTACCACCAATGCAGACGCCCGATCTGCGGCAGACGATGCTCGAGGTGGTGCTGGATATGTGTGGTGCGAACGGTGTCGACGACGTTCATCTGATTATCGCTAATTCGCTGCACCGTAAAATGACGGCGTGGGAAATGGAGCGGATGGTCGGCAAGACGATCTTCAAAGAGTACTATCCGGATCGATACTATAACCACGATGCCGAGGCCGACGACGAACTCGTGACCCTTGGGCACACCAAACACAATGAGCCGCTTCGAGTAAATAAACGGGCGATCGAGAGCGACCTGCTGATTTATCTCAACATCAATCTCGTCCCGATGGATGGCGGGCATAAGTCGGTCGCAGTCGGCCTGTGCGATTACGAAAGCTTGCGGGCTCACCACGAGCCGCAGACCATTCGCGATTCGCATTCGTACATGGATCCGCCCGCCTCGGCGCTGAATCATAAGGTGATTCGTCTCGGAAAACTGGTTGATGAGAATTGCAAGGTATTTCACATCGAGACGGCCCTCAACAACAAGATGTTTCCTGATGGCTACGACATCTTGACGCGGAATGAGGATGAGTTTTCGTTCGGCGACCGGATGAAATGGGAAGCGATGACACGGACATTCTCTAAAATGCCTCGGGCGGCCCGGCGCAAGCTGCTCCACGCGATCCCGGCCCAGTATGAGCTGATCGCATGTTATGCCGGTGCGACCGAACCGGTGCACGAGAAGATTCTTGAAAAGAATTATCAGCAGTACGAGATTCCGGTGAAAGGCCAGTGCGACATCATGATCACCGGCATCCCCGACATCTCGCCGTACAACGTTTATTCCGCGCTCAATCCGATACTCGTGCAGGTGATGGCCCTCGGCTATCACTTCAATATGTATCGGAACAAGCCTCTGCTGCGAAAAGACGGTGTGATGATCATCACGCATCCTTGTTTTGACGAGTTCGATCACAAGTTTCATCCATCGTATATAGAGTTCTTTCATAGGTTGCTGCCAGAGAGTCGCGACGCGTTCTACCTTCGGGAAAAATACGAGCGCGAATTTGCCGAGAATCCGGCCTACATCGAGATGTATCGTCGCGGCAACGCCTATCACGGGGCGCACGCTTTCTTTATGTGGTACTGGGGCGAGAATGGCCGTCAGCATGTGGGCAAAGTGATCGTCGCCGGTGCAGAGAACGCCCACGTACCAGCAATGCTCGGCTGGGAACGCGCCGATAACCTTACGGAAGCAATCGCGATGGCGCGCTCCTACAAGGGACGCAACGCTGAGATCACAATGCTGCACCAGCCGATCATCGGACTCTGCAGTGTAACCGACTAATGAGTAGAGAAAAGCAAATCTGGGAAGGGCTCGCTGAGAAAGACGCGTACTTCGCCGTGTCGACGTATGACGAGTTTCGCGGATCAAACATCGACGACGCGGCGAAGGAGAAATTCTTTGCTAGCGGGCGAGAGCACGTCGAAATGATGTGGCATGAGTTCGAAGAGAAACTAGGGGCTATCCCGAAACCGATGCGCGCGCTCGATTATGGGTGCGGCGTTGGTCGGATCTTAATTCCGCTGGCCGAGCGCAGCGAGCAGGTTACGGGTGTGGATATCTCACCGAAGATGCTCGTTGAAGCGGGTGAGAACCTCTCGACGGCGGGCTGCGGCGCTTTCCGGTTGATCACGGACGAGGAATTTGACGCCGACGTTGCGACGTACGATTTTGTGCACACGTTTATCGTTATCCAACACATTAAACCCGAGCTAGGGCTATCCGTAATACGAAAAATGATTGACCGGCTCGCAAAGGGCGGTTGCGGGATGATTCATTTTACCCATACCGATCCGTCACCGTTTTTTCAGCGAATGCGCTCCTCGCTATATCGCGATGTCCCCGGCGCGTTCGGCGTGCGAAACGTTCTGCGAGGCACAAGCGAAAGGCACATGCCGATGCATCTGTATAGTCGGGAGAAGGTATACGAAATCATGGACACTCTCGGTTGTACTCGCCTGTCCACCTCGCAGACGGACCATGGATTCCTTGGCGAAATGGTGTTTTTTAGGAAAGGTGATGGCTAAACGAGAACGTCGAGGGAGTTAATCACCATTTTGGGAATAAGGACCTGTGCGTCTAGGCAGCGGGTCACAACCGTGGGCGACTGCGACCGGGTTGCCCCAAAGCCAGAATCCGAGAAGGCCGTGTAAACGCCCTCGCGTCAATTGGATACGCCGACCACGACATAAACGACGTGGCTGATTGCCGCGAAACGCGGGAAGCCTCGTGAACGAGGCTACAGATGCAGAAGCCTGCGCGTAAGCAAGGGCGATATCGAGACGTTGGGTAATAACTCAAACTCTGCATTTGAGAAACTAATTGATTTCTTGGGAGGCGGTAACGATAAAATAATCGGCTTTATGGGTATTTGGGGGTATTTTGACGCCAGCGGTGGGCAAGGCGGGATCGACAAGAAGGGGAATCCTTCCCCAAGTGCTCTTATTGCCGGTTATTATGCCTCTGGGCGCAAATGGAAAAAATTTAATAAAGATTGGATTTGTTTTCTTAAAAGACGCGGCTTGACGCATTTACACACAACAGATGTTTTTGTCGGTTCCGGCGAGTGCGCCGGCTGGTCGGAAGCTAAGAAAAAGGAAGTTATACGCGAAGCAATAAAAATAATTTGTAAATATGTGAAATATGGCAACGCTCAGATTGTCGATTATGCTGGCTACAAAAAAGTAGAACACTTGATTCCTTCCAGCAAAGAGATTTTTCGTAGTGATTATTTTTTCTGTTTTAACTCTATCATTGAAGCTGGAGCGGAATGGGCTAGAAAGGAAAACTACCAAAAGATTAACTATATTTTGGAAGTGGAAGATGCACACAAAGAACACCAAGTCTTAGAAGCTCATAGTCGGGTATCGAAAGACCCAATAAAACAAAAAGCCCTTAGACTTGGTTCGATTGGTTTTGTTGCAAAGAAAGATGCCTACCCCTTACAAGCAGCAGACTTACTTGCAAATCTCTTTTATAAAGAAACATACCGTCAAATGTATGAAATCGCCAACGAGCCATTTACACGTGAGGAATTGAGTATGTTAGTTCAGGAAATTCCCGGCTCTTATGAAATAACGCATGATGACGGAATAGTATTCAAGTTAAAAGAACATATTGATTACAAAGAAGATGTTTTATGAACAAGAAAGTTGAAGGAAAAAAGACGATAAAGAATTTGAGCGGTTTGATGATCTGCTACGAAAGGTCTGTGTACCTAAACACGAAATAAACAAGCGAGAGCAAGCGACAAAGGCAAAGAAAGAAGCAAAGAAAAGTTAAATTTCAACCTTTTCTTTTGCACGCGGGAAGCCTCGTGAACGAGGCTGAGGGGAATGTGAGATGAAAAAAAGTTTAGTTTTCCTTTCAATTATTTTTCTATTTGTTCAATTTCAGAATGTGGATGCTCAGAAAAAGCGACCAGTTCCGAAATCAAAAGTTCTCAGCGCCCGCGAGATTGCTAATAAGGTATTGCCGTCGGTGGTTCTAATCATCACGCAAGACGAAAATGGCAAGCCGATGAATCAGGGAAGCGGTTTTGTTTACAAACCCGGTCTGGTCGTTTCGAACCTTCACGTTTTTGAGAGAGCCACAAACGCGATTGTCAAGAACGTAACGACTGGTGAAACATCTCGCGCGGTCGAAGTCATAGCCATAGATGCTTTGGTGGATATCTGTATAATTCGAATCGAGAACACCAAGTTTGCTCCTTTGCCATTGGGGGATTCTAATTCGATTCAAACAGGTGATGAGATTTACGTCGCAAGTAACCCTAAGGGACTCGAAGGCACCTTTACTAAAGGAATAATCAGCAGCCTCCGATCGGACCTGGGTCTCTTCCAGCTTGATGCTGCAATTTCTTCGGGTTCCAGTGGAGGAGTGTTACTAAACTCGAAAGCTGAAGCAGTGGGAATCATAAAATCCAGCCTGGTTGCCGGGCAAAACCTAAACTTTGCAATTCCGATAAATAAGCTAAAGCTTCTACGCAATCGATTTCGCCATCCAATTGTATTGGCTGGTTCATGTTCTTACCCAGCTCGTATCGAGGCCAAACTAAATGGAGCGGTAAAGAGAATCGACGAAACGTATTCATTCGACCCTATCAGCGGCGCAAAACCGGTTGTCAACACAATTACGAAATATGATTTAGCAGGTAACGAGATTGAAGAAATAAGTTACGAAGAGGATGGCTCATTTCGCAATAAATCCGTAATCGTGTTTGACGAAAGTGGACTTATGGTTTCGGCAATCCATAGTTTTGTGGGAGAACTCGACGAGAGCGTTTCATTTAATTTTGAAGACTCAGTGAAACGAAAGATTGACTTTCGTAAATTTAGTAACAAGTTAGGAGCCTTTACTTACAATAGTGCCGGAGAACGGGTTGAGTTGGTAGCTTCCTTTTTCACATCAAAATCGAAATTTGATAGTGTCGGGCGCGAAATAGAACGGACTGATTCAAACAAAAATGGAGAAGTGGAGAGTTCAACTCGATTCCGATATAAGGATGATATATATGGCAACTGGATTGAGAGACTCGAATATGCCAATTATCCATCCGTAGACGACCGTTGGAATTTGCGCCGTGCAACACGAAGATCTATTGAGTACTACCATTAGAAATCAAACGATCACCAACCGAAATATTAAAGGGCACGAACGTCTTCTTTATCGGCGGGACCGGCTTCGTCGGCAAGGTCACGCCGGAACGCGGATACTCCTGTCCGCAATGAGTGCGAACGAAGATTATTTACGCCGTAAACGATGTGGCTAAGTGCGGCGAAACGCGGGACGAGGGTTGAAAATGCCGGTTTTTTTGATGTCGAAAGGGACGTAATTAAAATATGGCTGAGGAACTGGCTCCGAATTCGAATCTGTCGCACTACCGCATCGTCTCCAAGATCGGAGCCGGAGGCATGGGCGAGGTTTATCGGGCGCACGATTCCCGGCTGGATCGTGAGGTGGCAATCAAATTGCTGCCGCCGGATTTTGCGAGCAACGAAGAGCGGCTGCGGCGGTTCGAGCAGGAAGCTAAGGCTACGTCCGCACTCAATCACCCGAACATCCTGACCGTTTACGACATCGGCGAGCACGACGGTTCGCCGTTCATCGTCGCTGAGCTGCTCGAAGGCGTGGAGCTGCGCGAGCGGCTGGACGAAGGACCGATACCGCTACGAAAGGTGACGGAGTACGCACAACAGATCGTCAGCGGGCTGTCCGCTGCTCACGAGAAAGGCATCGTCCATCGGGATCTGAAGCCGGAAAATCTGTTTATTACCAGAGACGACCGCGTAAAGATACTCGATTTCGGCCTAGCCAAACTTCGCGAGCCTGACACAAATATCCACGGTTCCGAGGATGCGACACGCAGGGCGATCACAAACCCAGGCGTCATCATGGGCACGGTCGGCTATATGTCGCCGGAGCAGGTCCGCGGTCAGGTCACCGATCATCGTTCGGACATCTTCTCATTTGGGACGATCCTGCACGAGATGATCACGGGCCGGCGTGCGTTTCAGGAAGAGACCATGGCTGAAACGATGTCGGCGATCATCAAGGAAGAACCAGAAGAACTGACGGTCTCAAAACCTGACATCAGCCCCGCTCTTGAGCGTATCGTTCGCAGATGTTTAGAAAAGAAACCGGACCGGCGTTTTCAATCGACATCGGATCTCGGTTTCGCATTGGAATCGCTATCCGCTACTACAAGTTCGTCCCGCATGAGCATGTCCGAGATTGCGGTCGAGCCCGAGCGAACAAGACGTGTTGGACGCCCTCTGATGTATGGTCTGGGAGCGTTGCTGCTTGCTGCTGGCGTAGTCGCCGGGATACTTGGTTACGGATATTTCAAGAAAACGTCGATGCCGTCGTATCAGCAGCTTACGTTTCGCCGCGGATATGTGTCTCATGCCCGTTTTTCCCCGGATGGGCAGACGATCGTTTATAGTGCGACGTGGGGCGGCAATGCTTTGGAGATATTTTCAACCCGTGCCGGATTAAATGAATCGCAATCGCTTGGGCTAAAAGATGCGGATATTTTAGCCGTATCTTCGACCGGTGAGTTGGCGGTTCTGACAAAACGGACATTCCGTGGGCAGCTCATCTATCGCGGTACGCTGGCTCGGGTTCCGGTCATTGGCGGCACACCGCGTGAGATCCTGGAAGATGTGCAGGAAGCCGATTGGTCGCCGGATGGCAAAGAATTAGCAGTGGTTCGCTATGTCGAAGGAAAAAACCGGCTCGAATACCCGATTGGCAGGGTGCTTTATGAAACTGTCGGGTATATCAGCACACCGCGCGTTTCGCCCAAAGGCGATCGGATCGCCTTTATGGATCACGAGGTGCCTATGGACAATCGGGGCAAAGTTGCTACGGTTGATCTGTCCGGAAATAAGACCGTACTGACCGACGAATACGCGGCCGAAGAAGGGATTGCCTGGTCCGCTGACGGCGATGAGATTTGGTTCACCGCCAGCAAGACCGGCGAAAATACTTCGCTCTATGGTGTGACGCTTTCGGGAAAAATTCGGGAAGTGCTAGGCGTCCCGGGTGACTTGTGGGTTCACGATGTCGCCCGTGATGGACGAGCCCTGATGACCCGCTACAAACAGACCGTTGATCTGACCGGTATGGCTCCGGGCGACACACGCGAACGCGATCTATCGTGGCTTGATAATGGCGGCGTGAACGACCTGTCAGCCGATGGGAAGGCCTTTGTTTATACCCACTGGGGACAGGGCAGCGGGAATGATTATTCAGTTTTTATTGGCAAAACCGATGGCTCGCCGGCTGTCCGTATCGGAGAAGGTGCAGGAGAAGCATTATCTCCCGACGGTAAATGGGTGATCTCAGAGTTATTGAGTTCAAAACAAATTCTTGTGCTACCGACAGGTGCCGGCGAAGTTAAGCGACTGGAAATAAACGGGATCAAGCGAGCCGGCGCGATATCGTGGTTTCCCGACAGCAAGCAGTTTCTTTTCAGTGGAAGCGAAGCCGGAAAGCCCGCTCGAATGTATGTCCAAAACATAGATTCGGGTGGTCCACGACCGATCTTGCCCGAAGGTATTTTTGCTTTTGGGTTCTCGCCGGATGGAGGATTTCTTCTTTGTGACGATAAAGTTAAGCTCGAAGTTTGCTCGATTGACGGAAGCTCTCCGCCGCGTCCGGTCGCCGGAATAGGCGACAAGGATAGACTTCAGGGATGGACCGCCGACGGACGTTCGCTTTACGTTTCGGTGTATGAAGATTCGACGTTGAAAGTATCGCGTCTGGATATTGCAACCGGACGCAAAGAGCTTGTGAAAGAGATAACTCCTGCCGACAAAGCCGGAATATTTTTTATTCCCTCCATACGGATCACGCCTGATGGGAAAGGATATATTTACACCGTGCGGCGGTATTTGATGGACCTCTTTTTGGTCGATGGGGTGAAATAGAAGCGGATTAGAATGAAACTATCACCAACCGAAACATTAAAAGGGAAGAACATATTCTTCATCGGCGGGACCGGTTTCGTCGGAAAGGTCACTCTTTCGATGCTCCTCAATAATTTTCCGGACATCGGAAAGGTCTATGCCACGGTCCGGGCACGCGACGAGAAGGAGTCAAAGACACGATTTTGGACGAGTATCGTTACATCGCCGACGTTTGATCCTCTGCGTGAGAAGTACGGCGACGGCTTCGACGACTTTATAAAGTCGAAGGTCGTGCCAGTTAATGGGGATGTCGGGAATGAGTTTCTTGGGCTGGATGAGAAAGATGCGAAGAAGATCATGCGGGACACCGACATCATTATCAATGGTGCCGGGAACGTGACTTTTAATCCGCCGCTTGAGTCGGCTTTGCGGACGAATGTCGTCGGTTCGAACAACATCATCAAGATGGCGCGGATGATGAAGAGGCCGCGGCTAGTTCACGTCTCAACCTGTTTTGTGGCAGGGAAACGGAGCGGGACAATTTGGGAAAATGAGCCGGTGGTCGGCTACTTCCCGAGAAAAAACGAACTTATTGGCACCGTCTTTGATGTAAATCGTGAAGTCGAAGACTGCGCACGCCTGAGCGAACAGGCTCGACAAGAAGCAGACGATGCGGTGCAGGCCGCTAAATTTCGAGAGCAGGCACGGTCGCGTTTTATCGAAGAAGGCCGCGACCCGGACGACGAGTCTGAATCGAAATCTGCAATTTTTCGCGAACGAAAGATGTGGATTCGAGAACGGACGACAGAGCTTGGTGCAGAGAGGGCGGAGTACTGGGGCTGGACGAATATCTACACGTATTCCAAATCGCTCGCCGAACAGATCATCGCTTCCCAGGACGACATCGTAAAAACGCTCGTGCGGCCTTCCATCGTGGAATCATCGCAATCGTATCCATTTCCCGGCTGGAACGAGGGATTTACTACAACCGCGCCACTAATTCTTATCGCGCTCAAGGGTCAGCCGGTCGTCCCCGTAAACGAAAAGCTGATCCTCGACATAATTCCCGTTGATATGGCGGCGGGCGTCATCATCGGGGCGGCAATGAATGCTCTCGTCGACGACAACCCGCCGCTCGTGTTCCAAGCCTCGTCTGGCGACTCAAACCCGAACGACATGAAGCGTATCGTCGGTCTCGTGGCTCTCTACAAACGCCAGCATTTCGAAGACAAAGAAACGGGCAGCAAGATCGCGAACAAGATTGCAGGGATGATCGAGACCACGACGATCACGCAGCGAGGTTACGAGCTCACGAGTGCGCCGATGCTGAACAAGATCGCGAAACGAGCCGACGATCTAATGGATCGTGTCACCCCGAGATGGGGCGGGGGACGCATCGGGAACGTGATCTCAGATCTGAAGAAAACGACGGAGGCTTTCAAGGAATCTACCGAGACGACTATGGACGCGTTTGCGATGTTCAAGCCGTTCATGATCGATAATGAGTACCTTTATCGCTCGGACAATGTTCGTGCCTTGATGGCATCGCTTAAGGAGCGCGAGCGTCACTTACTACCCTGGTATCCGGAGAAGCTCGATTGGTACGACTACTGGCTAAACGTGCACTTTCCCGGAATGCGGAAGTGGGTTCTCCCGACGCTCGAAGAAGAGTTGAAGGCCGTCGAAAAGCGCTCGTACACGTATAAGGATTTGCTGGACTTATTCGACACCTCGGTTAAACGCTTCCCGACGCGGGTCGCAATGAGAATCGAACGCGATGGGCGCAAGGAACAGTACACCTATGAGGATGTGAACGAGCTTACGCTCCGGGCCGCAGGGTTTCTTGCTAAGAGAGACATCAGCCCCGGGAGCCGCGTCATTCTTTTTTCAAACAACATGCCGGAGTGGGGAATGGCTTACTTCGGTATTCTCAAGGCCGGTGCGACCGCGATCCCGATCGACCCTGCGTCTTCAGTTGTTGAGATAGTTGCTTTTGCAAAGGCCGGCGAGGCGTCGGCCATTCTTATCAGCCCAAAACTCGCAGATGAAAATCCGGAGCTCGAGAAGGCTTTGGCCGATGCAGGGCTTGATGTCGCGATTCTGCGATTCGACGCAGTATTCGAGATGCAGTCCGAAACCGAAGAGGCGAAACGTAATGCGTTGCTGCCGCCAAAGGTCGCCTCGAACGCAATCGCATCGCTCATCTTCACCTCGGGCACTACCGGCACTCCAAAAGCGGTAATGCTCTCTCATAAGAATTTCGTCAGTATGATCTCGATGTTATCGAGTGTGCTTGATATGGACCTAACCGACGGCGTCCTGTCGGTGCTTCCGATGCATCACACGTTCGAATTTTCGGCGGGGTTTTTGACGCCGTTTTCCAATGGCACTCAGATCACTTACCTCAACGAGCTTACGGCCGAAGACCTGGCGAAGACGATCGAGAATGGACATGTAACCGGTATGGTCGGCGTTCCGGCGTTGTGGGAAATGCTCCATCGCCGCATAAAGACCCGGCTCCGAGAGCGGGGCGACTGGATTGCCGATCTCGCCGACAACGTAATCGACTTCAACGCCTGGGTCCGTGATAATACACCGTTCAACTTAGGGCCGATCGTCTTCTTCCCGATTCACCAGGGAATGGGCGGAAAGATGCGCTATCTCATCTCTGGGGGGTCAGCGTTAAGCGAAAAGGTTCAAAAGGACTTGCACGGCTTGGGCTTTACGGTGCTTGAGGGATATGGCCTAACCGAAAGCTCACCCGTTCTCACCGTCGCCCGTCCGGGCAATAAATTGCTGCGTGGAAGCGTGGGTAGACCTTTACCGGGCGTCGAGGTGCGGATTGATTCGCCCGATGAGAATGGCGTTGGCGAGGTGTTCGCTCGTGGGCAGAACGTAATGGTGGGGTATTACAACAATGAGGCGGCCACCGACTCCGTGCTTGCCGATCGTTGGTTGAAAACGGGCGATCTTGGGCGGCTCGATGAGGACGGAAACCTCTTCATAGTCGGGCGGTCGAAGGATGTCATAATCGATTCAAACGGTAAAAACATCTACCCGGACGAAATCGAAGACCATTACGGCAAGTCACCATTTGTTAAGGAAATGAGCGTTGTCGGCCTGCCCGATTCCGACGGCGGCGAACGCATCGCCGCTCTCGTCGTTCCCGACTACGAACGTGACATCGCATTACCGCGTACCGAAACCAATAAGAAGGTCGAGGAGCATTTTCGCGAGGTGTCGGCGTCGCTTCCCTTTGCGAAACGCGTCAAGGTGCTGCACATTACGCCCTTCGAGCTCCCTCGCACCGCCACACGAAAAGTAAAACGCGGCGAGGTTGTGGAGATGCTTGAGACGCTCGAAAACCGGTCGAAATCGAAAACAAAAACACTCGTGGAAACGAAGGGCGACGACAACTCGCTTTGGATCCGTAAGGTCGTAGCAACTGTGTCGAACAGATCTCTGGGCGAGGTTGCGACAGAAGACAAGCTCGCCGATCTTGGATTCGATTCGCTGATGTTCGTGGAGCTGCAGGCGGCGGTCGAGGATGCCGGCGGTCGCGTTCTCTCTCCGGACACGCTGAATGAGATTCAAACAGTTCGTGAACTTCTAACCGCTGTTCAGCGAGTAGACAAGTCTAAAAAGCTGGCGGATGAGCCGCGTGTTCCGGACATACAAGAGGAGGACGAAATCTACATTCCGGGAGTGGTCCGGCGCGTAGGGAACGCAGTGGTGGACTTCGCGACAGATGCACTTTACGACAACGTACTAAACACGCGGATCGACGGTGAATCAAATGTTCCGCAGCACGTAAATTTCATCGTGGCTCCGAATCATACTTCTCACATCGACACAGGCCTCGTTAAAAAGGCCCTCGGAAAGGCTGTTGCCGAGCAGACCGTAGCGGTCGCGGCCGCCGACTATTGGTTCGACACAAAATACAAGCGGGCGTACATGAACAATTTCACGACGCTCGTGCCGATCGAGCGGACTGGAAGTCTTCGTCAATCGCTCCGCCACGTCACGCAGATCCTGAACGAGGGTTATAACGCTCTGATCTTTCCCGAGGGCGGCAGGCAGGAAAGCGGCGAAATCGCGGAGTTTAAACCGATCATCGGCTATCTCGCACTTAATCAAAAAATCGGCATCTTACCGATCTACATCTGGGGAACCTACACGGCCTTTCCTAAAGGGACGATCATCCCTAAAGGCGGCAGCATTGGATCGAGGATCGGTGCGAACGTCGGGCATTTTCTGGAATATGACGAACTCAGGAAAATGACGGAGGGAGTCCCCAACACCGAAGCATATCGGCTCGTTGCGGCTCGTGTTCAACATGAGGTCGAGAACATGCGCGACGGCACCCGGCATAAGTTCGACGTTGAAGCCATCCGCAAACAGTGGAAAGCCGAGCGACGAAAATCGCGTAAAAAAGAACCGGTCATCGATAATTAGGCATCAAACCCATCAGCTTATTTACACGTACTATGAGAATGAAATCAACGAAACTTGCCGCACTCTTTACCGTACTTCTCGCGCTGGGGCTTCCCGTTTTTCCTCAAAAGAATGCGAAGCCATCGTTCAAGGTGGACTTTCAGAAGTTTGCGCTGCCGAATGGGCTCGAAGTGATCTTTCACATCGATAAGAGTGATCCGGTCGTGGCGGTATCACTAACCGCTCACGTGGGCTCTGCCCGGGAGAAGCCGGGACGGACGGGGTTCGCTCACATGTTCGAGCACCTCTTGTTTCTCGAGTCTGAAAATCTTGGCAAAGGCGGCCTCGATAAATTGAGCGCCAAGATCGGTGGCTCGGGCGCAAACGGCTCGACGAATCGCGACCGTACAAACTACCTTCAGACGGTTCCGAAGGACGCTTTGGAGAAGATGCTGTGGGCCGAGGCGGACAAGCTCGGTTGGTTTATCAATACGGTGAGCGAAGATGTTCTTGCCAAAGAAAAGGAAGTCGTAAAGAACGAGAAGCGCCAAGGCGACAATCAGCCTTACGGCTATACCCAGTATGTCCTCGATAAGAACCTGTACCCGACCGACCATCCCTACAATTGGGAAGTGATCGGTTCGCTTGAGGACCTTCAAAACGCAACGCTTGAGGACGTTAAAGAATTTTTTCGCCGATGGTATGTCCCGAATAACGTTACGCTGACGGTCGCTGGTGATTTTGATCCGGTGCAGGCAAAGAAATGGGTAGAAAAATACTTTGCGGAGATAAAATCTGGCCCGGGGGCGATACCGCGTCAAGTAAAGCGCTCAGGTGTCGTAAGGCAGACCGTTAAGTTCTACCACGAGGATACATTTGCCACATTACCGGAGTTAACTATGGCTTGGCCGACCGTCGAAGCCTATCATCCGGATTCATACCCGCTCGATGTACTCGCAAACTACATGTCGCGCGGTAAAAAGGCTCCATTGTACAAGGTGCTCGTCGAGAATAAGAAACTCGCTCCAGCGGCCGACATGTACACGTATGATTCGGAAATCGCAGGCCAGATGCACCTCGAAGTACGTGCATTCGCTGACAAGGATCTGGATGACGTCGCCAAAGGAATAAGGGAGGCGATGGAGATTTTTGAGAAAGACGGGATCTCCGAAGCGGACCTCAATCGAATCAAGGCCGGACAGGAGACAGCTTTTTACAACTCATTGTCGAGCGTGCTCGGGAAAGGAGCACAACTAACCCAGTACAATATGTTCGCCGGCGACCCGGGCTTTGTCTCGAAAGACATTGCAAATATTCTCGCGGTCACACGCACTGACGTGCGGCGCGTCTACGAGAGATATATCAAGGGGAGGAAATTTGTGGCGACGAGCTTCGTCCCCAAGGGCAAGGTATCCCTCGCCCTGGACGGCTCTATAAAGGCGGACATCGTCGAGGAAAAAATCGTTCAGGGCGCGGAGGCCGAGGTCGACCCGACAGTTCAGGCGAAATACGAGCGTACGCTGTCAACGTTCGATAGATCGGTCGAGCCGCCGTATGGACTAGCACCCGAAGTGAAAATTCCCGCAATCTGGGAAGAGAAGTTTCCGAACGGTCTCCGCGTGCTGGGAATCCAGAGCAATGAGGTTCCCCTCGTCCAGTTTGAACTCGTCGTCGATGGTGGTGCGCACGTCGACGCCATTAATAAGGTCGGCGTCGCGAACCTGATGGCCCGGATGATGACGCAGGGCACCCAGAAGAAGACGCCCCTCGAGCTCGAGGTGGCAATTCAGCAGCTCGGAGCGTCGATCAATGTTTATGCAACATCGGAAGACGTAAGAATCGGTGTCAACACGCTTGCGAGAAACTTTGACGCAACGCTCGCGCTTGTTGAGGAAATTTTGTTTGAACCTCGTTGGGACTTGGCAGAGTTCGCCCGCCTCAAGCTCAGCACGATCAGTCAGATTCAGCAGATCGCAGCGAGTCCCACGGGGACGGCACAAATACAGGCCAACCTACTGCTTTACGGCAAGGACGATATACGTGGACGTAACCCCGCCGGGACAATCGAATCCGTAAATTCGATTACCATCGATGATCTGAAGGCTTTCTATGCCAAGAATATCTCGCCCGCGGTCGCGCGGATGCACGTCGTTGGTTCGCTCGATAAGAGAGAGATTACGAGTTCACTTTCTGGAATCACCCGCCGTTGGCAGTCCAAACCGGTTACGCTGCCGACATTCAAGCTACCGGCCAAACCAGCGAAGCCGACAATATACTTTTACGATTTTCCAGACGCGAAACAGTCGGTGGTGCGCATCTTTTCGCCGGCCCTAACGCCACTTGAAAAGGATTTTTATGCGGCGTCGGTAGCCAACTACATCCTCGGCGGCGGCGGATTTGCTTCACGTCTTACACAAGAACTTCGCGAGACTAAGGGCTACACGTACGGTATAGGTTCCAGCTTTCAGGGTTCGAGATCGACGGGAACGTTCGGCATCAATAGCAGCGTCCGCAGCAACGTCACACTCGAATCTTTGCAGCTGATCAAGAGCATCGTTACCGATTATGGCCGAACGTTCACCGAGGCCGACCTCGAGACGACAAAAAGCTTTTTGATCAAGAGCAATGCGAGGGCCTTCGAGACGACGGCGGCCAAGCTAGATATGCTCGATGACATCAGCAGCTATGCATTGAAATATGACTACGTTAAAGATCGGGAGGCGGTCGTACGCGGTATGAGTGTGACCCAGATCGGCGACCTTGCCGCCAAGTATATTGATCTCAAACATATGACGATCCTCGTTGTCGGGGATGCCAAGACCCAACTTTCGAGACTAAAGGAACTCGGTTTCGGCGATCCGATTTTGATCAGCAAATAGATTGGGCAGCGTAGATAATGGCAAAGAAAGCGATCACACGAATTGCTAGGCGTATCCTGATTACGGGCGGCACCGGTTTCCTCGGTACGCACATTGTTCGTCAGTTTATTGAGGCGGGCGAGAAGAACCTCCGTGTCATGGCATCGCGGGTGCCGGCATGGATGAAGGACGCGGGCATAGAGGCGGTCGAAGGTTCGGTAACGGATCGGGGCGGCCTCGCGACCGCGTGTAAAGACGCGTCGGCTATTTTTCATCTCGCGGGTAAAGTTTCACGCAATAACGAAGAAGCGTCCGAGATGAACCGGGTCCATCTTGACGGTACTCGCCTCCTATGCGAGGCTGCGAAGGAGACGAGTGTTTCCACGATGATTCTCGCATCGTCGAGCGGAACGATCGCTGTAAGCGAAGAGGAGACTGTGGCGGACGAGACGTTCCCACAGCCAGTTCACATTCTTTCGCGGTGGTCCTACTACGCGTCGAAATATTATCAGGAACGAACGGCCCTTGAGGCATTTAAGGGCGAGCGGCTCGTAATTTTGAACCCGTCCTTGCTGCTTGGCCCTGACGACGAGCGGCTGAGTTCGACGAAGCCGGTTCTCGACTTTCTGGGTCGCAGAGTGCCGTACTGCCCTGGCGGCGGTTTGAATTTCGTCGACGTACGCGATGTGGCCTCAGCGTTTTTAACGGCGCTCGAGAGAGGACGCGACAGAGAAAGATACCTACTCGGTGCGGCTAATATGACTTTCGAAGAGTTTTTCGGTAGGCTCGAACGCCTGAGCGGCGTTTCAGCTCCCAAAATACGCCTTCCTAAGAAGCTCGCGACAACGGCTTCCTCGATGGTCGACGCGGTATTCACGAATTGGGGAAAAGTCTCGCCAGTTGTCCCGAATGAGGTCGAGCAAGCCGAGCACTTCTGGTATTTTGACTCTTCGAAGGCGATCGATGAGTTAGCCTTTACACCGCGAGATCCGCAGGAAACGCTGCAGGACACCATTCGCTATCTCAGGACAAATTTCCTCGGCCACAGCGCCTTTCGCTAGATTGCGCCTCATCCTACTTAATTTTCTTCAGGTTCCCCTGACCGCTGATCTGACGGCTTCCTGCCACCTGCTCCGCTTTCCCGAACGCTCGCAGGAAGTTCTCACCGAGGACCTTTCGCACCTCAGATTCGGTATAGCCGCGGCGGAGCATTTCATAGGTTACGAGCACAAGATCCTCTGCACCATTCATCCCGGTTGGCAGATAGGGGATGCCATCGTAGTCCGAGCCAATGCCGACAATGTCTATCCCGGCAACCCTTTTCATATGATCGATGTGATCGACGATCCGCGTATAGTCGGGAATGTATATCGGATTCTCTGCAAGAAGCTTTCGCTCGGCCTCGTTAAACCCCTGAGGGTCGTCAGCATAACGCTTCTGCAGCTCTTCAATCTGCGGGCGAAGGCGCCGCGAGCGCTCGGCGGACTCTTTCGCTGACCGTTCATCGAGAAACGTCGGGAAGAAATTGATCATTATCACGCCGCCATTCTGTGCTACGCGCTTCAAGACATCGTCCGGCACATTGCGCGTGTGGTTGTGAACGCCACGCGCGGATGAATGCGATGCAATGATCGGGGCGGTTGAGACGTCGAGGACGTCATTCATCGTATCCACGGACACGTGAGAGATATCCACAAGCATGCCGAGGCGGTTCATCTCGCGCACCACTTCGCGCCCAAACTCGTTGAGGCCGCCGTGTTTAGGCTCGGTCACGTGCGAGTCCGCCCAGTCGTGCGTGACATTGTGCGTTAATGTCATATAACGGATGCCGAGACGGTAGAAGTTACGCAATGCATAAAGGGAATTTTCGATTGCATAGCCGCCTTCGATTCCCATTAAGACACACATTTTTCCCGACTTTTTTGCCCGACGAATCTCGGCCGCAGTCGAGCACATCATTAACTGCGAGGAATGCTTCTCGGCTTCGCGGTACGTCGCGTCGATGAGGTCCATCGCCCGTCGCATCGCATCGTGACTTTGCATTCGATTGCCGCCCACGTATATCGAAAAAAATTCGCCGGTTATCCCGCTCGCTTTTAGTCTGGCCAGATCCGTATGGAAAGGGTCACCGTCGCGATGGTACTTACCAACCGAATTCGTAGCCAGATCGAAATCCTCATCCACCATCGGGGAGGGGACGTCGTTATGACCGTCGACAATCACCGCTTTCCGATGAATCTTCATCGCCCGGGCCCACATTGCTGGGTCCGCCCCGGTGGGCATTGTCTGAGAGAATGCCATGATGGGAGCCAAAAGAACGGCAAAGAGTAAGAGAATAATTTTCATAAAGTGATCCTCATCGAAAACTAGTGTAGCGGTTTAATGCGAAAAAAGAAGCGGTCCGTGCTGGCCACTGAACAACCAGCTAACCATTTTTCACTGCAGCTTCGCCGGCTTCGGCATTCCTTCAATTACATTCCCCACTATAGCCGGAATAATGTCGCCGATATTTGCGTGATTCTCGGTAAAAACAGCGATCACGAACTTCCTGCCGTCGGGAAATTCGAAATATGCCGCGTCATGCCGAGTCTTGCTAGTCCAACCCGCCTTTGACCAGAGCTTGACGTCTTTCAACTTTTTGTCGATCAACGCCTTGCCTGAAAAGCCATGGGCCTGGCTGTCCGGATCCTTGCTCGGCGAGAACGGATCGCGCTTCATCAGCTGCATCATCTCGGCGGTGTAGCTTTGACGCGCTATTCGATTCGAAACTATCTCTGCTAAAAGTCTCGCGGTCGCGTCCGTCGTGAGCATATTGCGGTTTTCGCCCCGGTAGTTGCGCGACTGCTGCTCGATACCGTACGCGTCCTCGCAAAAGGTTTTCTGATTCACATTAATGTTCTGATACCCCATCGATGTAAAGAAGCGATTCACGCGATTCCGTTTGTGCTGCCACGCTTCGAACTGAGATTTCGGCAGCTCCGCGCCGCTGCTGGTATCCGTCAGAACGTCGAGCACATACTGCGTTGCCTCGTTGGACGAGTCGACGATCATATCGCGGAGGCCTCGCTTCAGCTCAGGCGAGGGCACGACCTTTCCGTCCTCGATCTGCCGCGCAAGGGCTGCCATGAAGAACATTTTGACGACGCTTGCGGGATAGATGCGCTCGTTTCCGCGGACCTCAGCTGATTTCCAGACGTTGCCGTCGCGAACGTCGATCACGGTCGCCGCGATCTCCTCTGCTTTTACGCCCTTCGCCTCGAAGCGAGTTAGCACATCTGCGATCGCCTTATTTAACACTCCCTGGAGTTCGTCGCTCGGCGTCATCGTCGGCGCACGGTAAGACGCAGGTCTAATGATTTCGATTTTGTTGCGATCGTCTTGCGAGGATACAGAGACGCTTGTGACGAAGACTAAAAACACGGACAAGAAGGCTCTAATGTTCATATAGTGTTTAAGACGAAAGTCTGCCTTTACGAGTAGATACTTTCATAGTATAACCGAAGTATTTCCGCAGTTCCGAGGCAAAATGGCAGAAGAAAAATTGGTGCGTGTTATTGGCCGGGCAGATCTCACGTCAATCGTTATCAATACAGTGATTGGCGCAGGAATCTTCGGACTGCCGTCGAAGGTATTCGGTCAGATTGGTTCCTTCTCGCTCGTCGCCCTTGTGGTCTGTGCACTGATCGTCGCGCTCATCGTTCTATGCTATGCCGAGGTTGCAAGTCGCTTTACCGCGACGGGCGGTCCGTACCTGTATGCCAAGGAGGCGTTTGGGAGTGCGGTCGGATTCGAGGTCGGCTGGTTGTATTGGATCGTCCGGGTTACGACGTTTGCGGCAAACTGCAACCTGCTCGTCACCTATCTCGGGTTTTTCGTGCCTGATGCCGACAAGGGTTGGCTTCGAATCCTTTTTATTTGCGTTGTCCTCGGGGTCATAACGGTCGTGAACCTGATCGGAGTGCGCGAATCAACGACGCTGACAAATGTATTCACGGTCGGAAAACTCGTGCCACTCCTAATATTTTCGCTCGTCGGGATTTTTTTCATCAATCCCGTCAATTTTGATTTCACCGTCGTGCCGGAGTATTCATCGTTCTCGTCTGCCGTCCTTTTATTGATCTACGCTTTTGTCGGCTTTGAAGCAGCGGTCGTCCTGACGGGAGAGACAAAGGAACCGCATCGAACGATTCCGTTCGCCCTTATTACTGCCCTGACCATAGTTGCCGCGTTTTACATCCTGATCCAGTCGGTTTCGATTGGTGTCCTGCCCGGCCTCGCGGAATCTCAGCGGCCCATCGCCGATGCCGCAGCGGTCTTTATGGGACCTGTGGGAGCGGCATTCATCACCGCAGGTGCCCTGGTATCCATATTCGGGAATTTGAATGTCGGCGTGTTGAGCTCGACTCGGATGCTGTTTGCTATGAGCGAGCAGCGTGATCTGCCGCGTGTTTTCGAGAGGGTCCATACACGCTTTAGGACGCCCTACGTATCTATTCTCGTCACATCGGCCGTAATTTTGGTCCTCACGATACAGGCCTCGTTCCTGACGGCGGTCGCGATTGCGACGATTACGCGACTGATCGTTTATGCGACGACTTGCCTTGCACTGCCCGTGTTGCGGAGACGCTCTGGTGTGCCCACAGCACCGTTTTCATTGCCATTAGGGATATTGGCGTCGGTCCTTTCTACGGCCCTCATAGTTTGGCTGCTGACTAATATTGACTTCGCCAAAGAAGGAATCCCTATCCTCATCGCGGCGATCCTGGGATTTATCATTTTCCTGGTGAACCGAGCGATGGTAAGCCGCACGCGCGAACTTGAAGATAGACCGTGAAGTAGATTTAGACACCTTATTATTAGTGCAACGGGCAAATAAACGTCGCCATCCAACGGGCGGATGTGAATCCAAATTCATAAGGGGAGAGAATCAAATGAAAAAAATTGCAGTATTTGTGATGTTGGCCGCCTTGACGTTTTTCTGGTTGCCGTCTGAAAGTACAGTTTCCGCACAGAAGGTAAAGAACAAAGGTGGCGGGATGTGGAGCCAGAACGTTTACCGCGGTAAACACAAGGGAACATGGCGTAAGAAAAATTCCCACGGTTACCGAAATTACGGTCAGTATCGCCGGACGCAGGTCGGAAATCGCCGCTCGCGTATGGTGACGAGGTCGTTTTGGGACGACGGCGTGCGACGCAGCCGTCTCGTACGGGTGTATTACTAAACGTAGCGAGAACTCGAAGAAGAGCGCGATCCCTCGGGTCGCGCTTTTCTGCGCTCGCATATCTTCTCAAGGTGCCTTCCTTGAATGCTGTTCACCTTATTTTCCAAAAGATTCCACGCAGTCGGCCGCGAAATACCAAGTTTTACAAGCTGCGAATAAGTAGTCCGATCCCGCGAAGGGCAAAAACTCTCTGTAAGTGAAAAATAAGCATAATGCGGGTGCGTGTATGTAAAACTATACTCAGTTAGTATAAAACGCTGTGAAGAGTATGAAAAGTGGGATTACGTCCTTGTAAAATGTCGCTGAGAGTATGTAAATAGACGTTACGAGTATATAAAACTACGCTTCGATGATATAAAAATACGTGTCGAGAATGTAAAAGTACGTAGAGAGTATGTAAAACTGCGGATGTATTTTGTGCTTATGGGGAAACTTTGCAGGGTTACGAGGCCGTTTTATATCGTGCGTAGGGCCGAAGTTCGTCCGGCAAAAGATGGACAAGCGTTTTGCCTTCTTCAAGCCAGTCGGTATCAAACAATGGTTCAAAATCAAGTCCCGCCTTTTTGTACAAAAAGAAAGTCAACAAGGCAACAAGGTGTTCTCGCGAAGCTACGGTCAACGGAAGTTCAAAATGGATCTCCGAGATCCTTTGCGCGGTTGTCAGGACACCCGATACTGAAACGATCTTCACAAACCGACCATTCAACATTTGCCCAGCCCGTAATTGAAGATTGCCGAAGTCAATACTATATCCGGGCGTAACATCAGAGATAGGCTTTTCGTCCGGCCCGAATCCCAATGTTTGCATAACGTCCCAGGTTATTAACGTGCGTAATGCCAATTGCCTTTTTGAGAAACTTCGCGACGCGGTGCCAAGTTCTTCGCCCCCGTCACAAATCACGAGGTCGATATGGTAAATGGCTGCGGCGTCCTTGAATGCATCTGCTTTCTCGTCGAGTGTCTTGATGACTGCGTCCATCAGACGCTCTGGAAAGACGGGCGTATCTCCGTCAAACTCGTAAACACCAATACCGCCAAGAAATGATTTGTCGCGTATATCGATAACATCGACAACGTCCCAAGTGCCATCAACGTTGGGATTGCATTCAATGCGGATCGGTATCTCGATTGAGTTCGTAACAGACATAAATCAGTTCAATTGAGCAGCGAGCGGCTCAAGTATCATCTGCGAAATATCTTCAAGCGTCAGCAACTTCTCTCCATGATAGACTCTAGACTTTTTGCCGCCATCGAAGTCTACTTTGAGTTTTTTGATATGTTCCGTCGAACTGTTCTGACATTCCAACTCGAGCGTGTCACGATTTAAGTAGAGGCTCGAAGTAACATTTCTTTTCTTCATGTTCGAACCACGAATTTTAAAGCGTAGCTAATTCGATCGTGATAAATAGCATCGGTTCCAATTTCTTCAGTTTTGTTACTGAGACTATTATTAATAAGCTTCGTATCGTTCCGAACTATTGCTGCAATGTCAGCAATTATTTGCGGGAGCTTTCGTAAAGCCTCTTCTAAACGATCAGATTCAGTTTCTAAATATTTATCCGTCCAATGCATAAAGTCCTCCAATTCGACACTTTGTCCTCTATTGAAAAACATATTTGACACTAATGCTTCAATGCAAGGCGCTGGATGGGTTTGTTTCGGTGTGGGATCTCTCTCGTCGCGATCACTCTAGCTACCCAAATCCCAACGAGCCTTGATCCGCTGCTTCCGTCTCAACTCTTTCCGCCGGTTTGAACGTGACGTTTGAGTGAGGCATCTGGACGGTTTTACCGGCGAGGAGGTCTTCGATTGTTAGAATTTGTACTCGCGGGAACTTGCCGAAGTGTTCGGATGTGAAGGAACCGGCTGAGGCGGCTGCGTCGGTCATGTGGGATATGGCTTTCTAAGGTTATGAAAACGACGATGGCGCCGCCTTCGCGGTCGAGGGTTCCGACGAGGTCGCGGATGTCGCCGGGTTTGACGTGGCCGCTTTTGACCTGGACAATGACGCGTTTTGCTTTGCCCGAATTGTCATCAACAAAAACCTTGATGCCGTCGATTCCTTTGTCCGAGCCTTTCTTGCCCGTTCGTCCTCACGTCAAAAATGGTTTGTTGTGCGGCGTTGCATTAAAAGAGCTTGTTGCTGTAAATAATTACAATACTAATAATCAAACTCAAAATACCCAATACGAATGAACCTATTTGCGCCCAAAATGAACCCCATGTCGCCGTCCCAAACTTTTTAACCCTCAATCTGGCAGATTTAACGTCTCCTCTTCCTTCAGGGTTTTCAACACGTCTGGCAATTTGAGCAGTATTTCTAAAATCAAGTGTTCGAGAAATTACTGCTACGATGCCAGAGAATACTGAAACCAGTTGAAACAAAAGAGCAAACGTGAATAAACATTTAACCTTTCCGGTTGGAGTAAACTTTTCATCCTTCAATAGAGAAACGGAAAAACCTAGAGTAGCTATAGCGAGTGCTAGAAGAAAATTTATGGCAAAAGTAACTTGGTTGAGCGCGATACCTTGCCAACGTATGTATTTCTCATTATTACTCATTTATAGGCTTCATAATTTGTGAAGTTTATTTTTTAGCTTCACTTATTTTTGCCAGAATCTTTCCCGTTTGCGGGTCAAATAAATAAACATCTATTAAGCGAACACGAAGGTCATCAGAACCTTCTATATATGGTTTTTCGAGTTTCACTATAGCAACAGCTTTGGTTGTGGTTTTTAGACGTTTGGCTTCTTCAACATCAAGTGGAACTTCTATCGAAAAATCTGTTAAATATCCTCTTTTCGGAATCAATTTATTTATATCCCTGAAAACGATTTCATAAGTAGAATATCCTTCGCCAAACCCATAAAATCTATAATTGTCATCTGAAAGACCTCCAATGATAGACAAAAGATATTTCATCTTCTGTGTATCTGCATCATACTCTGCTCTAATACGAGAAGTGACAAGAGAAAAGCTGTCTTCTAGTGTTAAATTGTCAATAATAGGTTTCTGAATTTCCTCAGCAATTCTCTTTTCATATTGGGTTGTGGTTTCAAATTCACCTTTGGTCAGTCGCACTTCCAAATTTCTAAGTTTGGAGAAGAGAGTTTCTATATCTTGTCCAGTAAAATTCAATGGAAGTGAATCGGTTGAAACATTTGACTTGACTTTATTCACGGCTGGAGTCGGCGAAGATTGTGGCGCGATTTTTTTAAATTCCCAAGTGCCGTCAGGCTTGAGGACAACAATGCGCCCGTCTTTAGTTGTTAGCTCAATCGAAGTTGAGTCTTGAGCGTGAATGCCAGTTGCTGACAATACTAATAAAACAGTAAGTAACAAAGTCTTCATAAATACTCCTACTTTAAATCTCGCAAAATTGTCAGCGCAGACGCACAACTTATGAATATGCCGATTCATTCGGCATAAGACTCAAATTAAGTGTATTATCCCGAAGCATTCTGGATAACACTCATATTTGGTGTCTATTTAGAAACATTCCAGATAACAACCTTATATCTGGAAAGAAGATATACGACCTCTCTCATCTTTGCAATAAAATCAGACCATCAAGCGGTGCAACCCTCGACAGCGTTCATCGAACCAAAGTTTAGGCGGACGGCCATCATCACGAGATAGGCCATCATCTGGTTTTCGCCGATGAAGGAGCGAAAGGCATCGAGCATTTCGGAAACCCAGTCGCTATCGCTCGCATTTATGACAAATCGTGCCGCAGAATATTCAGATTATCGCCGTCGTAAAGAGTGTTCATTGGAAAAAAGGCTTGCGGCGTCGACTTCGACTAGTCTGTCTCTAATTGGATAGAAGTGGTTCAGCCGTTCGCCGCGAGCCCGAGGCAAATGTAGCACTAAGCGATATTCAGCGCAAGAAAAAGACGGTCGAAGCCGCCTTTAACACTCTCCCTACTCCCACCACGCGCGTCAACCGCTCTTTAATAATTACGGAATGCGGAATGCGGAATCAAACCGAACCGGCTGAAGGGGAGCCAAGTGTTTCCGGCACAAAGGCGTGTTAATTCCAATCTTCCATTACCAGCCTCTTGAACTGCGAGACGGAGATAATAGTAGTGGTAACTAATTGTTGAGCTTCTTCGAAGTCTTTGTCGCCGGTGATCAGATAGTCGGCTTCGGCGGTTAAGGCACATTCGAGAAACATTGCGTCCTTTTGGTCACGCGGAAAATCGATCTTGATATCCGGTTCGACGACGGCTGTGCATTCGTCGAAAATATCGCTCCAATGCTGTAAGACTTCCGGTGTGAGGTCGAATTTCTTGCGGGAAAGGACTTCGTTGTATTCGGTAAGTATCTGAGGAGACGCTATCCACTCGAAATCTTCGCTGCCTACGATGAACAGGATGATCTCTTCGGGGGAGCGGTCGCGAAACGCGGCCGAAACGACGACGCCAGTATCGACGACGACCCGGATCATCTGCCGTCACGATGAGCCGCGACTTCTCTCAAAATGTCTGCGTCCGTAAGATTACGGATCTGCGGTAACGATTGGGTAGTTTTGAACAGGGCTTCTAGCTTGCGAACGCGATCAGCACGAGAGCCGTTGACTGGCCTTGATACGACGACTTCGACCTTTTCACCAACCCCGAACGGCATATCCGATAAAATAACCTGCTTCGAAGCTGTGATAACAGAAGAGGTTTTGAAGGCTTTCATAAAAATCTCCGATGGTTAAGTATAATTCATTTTTACACGAAGCTAGCGAGACGACAAGATTTTCTTGATGAGTTGCCAGGTGAAAAAGACGGCACTGAGGCCGCCTTTTTTAGTGCGGTCGATGGCGTCCGCGTTCCGTTATCCGGCGCCGCCGTGGCACTTTTTAAACTTCTTGCCTGAGCCGCAGTAGCAGGGCGCGTTGGGTTTCATTTTTGGTGAATCGCGGACGAACGGCGTGTGACGCGCGGCTTCGGCACCCGCGGCTTCGGCTCCGGCCATTGCGCCTGTGAATGCCATCCCAGCGGCCTGACGACGCGCACGCTGCATTTCGAGGCGTTCGAGACGTTCGCGTTCGGCCTGCTCGTCGCGATCGACGATTTCGAGGTGGAAGAGCGACCGCGTGGTCTGCGTATCGATCCGATCGAGCATGTCCTGAAACATATCGAAAGACTGCTTCTTGTACTCGACCAGCGGATCTTTCTGCCCGTAACCGACGAGACCGATTCCTTGTTTTACGTGGTCGATCGAAAGGAGGTGGTCCTTCCACTGACTGTCGATGATGTTGAGCATTATGTAACGCTCATATGCGCGTAGGGATTCGCCGCCGGCCTTCTTTTCTTTCTCCGCGTAAATCGCGGATGCCTTCTTCCATACCGTGTCCTCGATCTGCTCGGACGACATCGTCTTGAAGTCAACTCCGGCGTCTCGCGCAGGATCTACCGAGTAAATGCTCTCAATTTCCGCCGCGTACGTGTTTACGTCCCAAGTGTCGGCACTGACATCCGGTCGCAGCATGCTGCCGGTCAAATCGTGCAATAAATCGCGTGCGACTCCTTGCTCCCCGAGAAGATATTCGCGATGTTCCGGCTCGAACATTAACTGGCGGCGCAGACCGTAGATGGTTTCGCGTTGCCGGTTCATAACGTCATCGTATTTGAGCACGTGTTTGCGAGTCTCGAAGTTGCGAGCCTCTACCGCCTTCTGAGCGCGCTCGATCTGTCGTGAGACAGTATTCGACTCGATCGCAACGCCTTTCTCCATTCCGAGCCATTCCATCATTGAGCGGACCTTATCGCCGGCGAAGATGCGCATCAGGTCGTCCTCAAGCGACAGAACAAACCGCGAAGAACCAGGATCGCCTTGGCGTCCTGCACGGCCACGGAGCTGATTGTCGATGCGCCGCGACTCGTGTCGCTCAGTCCCCAGGATGTGAAGACCACCCGCGGCGACGACCTCTTTGTGTTCGTCTGCCACGACACGTTTTGCTTTTTGGAGTTGCTCTTCGAACTGCTCCTCGGTCGCCTCATCGGGATTTATTTCCATCCGCTTGAGGTAATCACGGGCGAGCGAGTCTGGATTGCCGCCGAGCAGGATGTCTGTACCGCGGCCGGCCATGTTTGTCGCGATCGTAACGGCGCCTTTCCGGCCGGCCTGCGCGATGATCTCTGCTTCCTGCTCGTGATACTTAGCGTTGAGTACCTTGTGGGGAACGCCAATCTTCTTGAGCTTTTCGGCGACGAGCTCGGAGTTTTCAACTGAGACGGTTCCGACGAGAACAGGCTGGCCTTTTTCATGCAGCTCTTTTATCTCCTCTACGGTCGCGTCCCATTTCTCCTCAAGCGTGCGATAGATCATGTCGGACGAATCGACTCGGACCATCGGCATATTTGTAGGAATCTGAACCACGTCGAGCTGGTACACAGTCAGGAACTCCTCGGCCTCGGTCTCGGCCGTGCCCGTCATGCCGCCGAGCTTCTCGTACATTCGAAAGTAGTTCTGCAGTGTGATCGTCGCGAGCGTCTGGTTCTCACGTTCGATTTTTACACCTTCTTTTGCTTCAACTGCCTGGTGAAGGCCATCCGACCAGCGGCGGCCCTCCATCAAGCGGCCCGTGAAATCGTCGACGATGATCACCTCGCCATTCTGGACGACGTAATGGTGATCGGCTCTGTACAGCGTGTGAGCCTTGAGGGCCTGCTCGACGCAGTGGAGCATGTCCATATTCGACGGATCGTAAAGATTGTCGATGCCGAGAAGCCGTTCCGCTTTGGAGACTCCCTCTTCAGTCAGTACGGACGAATGATTCTTCTCATCGAGCAGGTAATCGCCTGTCGTAACCTTTGTCTCCTCGTCCTTATGGCCCTTTTCGAACTGCGGGATGATCTGATTCGCCGTGTAGTATTTGTCGGTCGCCTCGTCCGAGGCGCCCGATATGATCAGCGGCGTTCGCGCCTCGTCGATGAGGATAGAGTCAACCTCGTCGATGATCGCGAAATAATGGTCGGGCTGGACCAGCGACTCAACATCGAACTTCATGTTGTCGCGGAGATAGTCGAAACCGAACTCATTATTCGTGCCGTACGTGATCGAGCAGGCATAGGCGTCCTTTCGCTCGACATCGTCCATATCGTTCTGGATGCAGCCGACGGTAAGGCCGAGGAACGTGTGAATCTTGCCCATCCACTCCGCGTCGCGAAGCGCGAGGTAATCGTTTACGGTGACGACGTGGACGCCGCGACCTGTGAGGCCGTTGAGATAAGAGGGAAGCGTTGCGACGAGCGTTTTGCCTTCGCCTGTGCGCATCTCAGCGATACGACCCTGATGAAGTGCGACTCCGCCGACCATCTGCACGTCGAAGTGCCGCATCCCGGTAACGCGATGCGAGCCCTCGCGAACGGTGGCAAATGCCTCGGGAAGAATCTGATTCAGGATCTCCTGCTCGGCTTTTCGCCTCTCGTCTTTGTCGGTAATCCCTTCGAGATGATCGACGATCATCTTCTTTAACTTCGGCGTCTGTGCCTGTAGGTCGGCGTCCGAGAGCGCTTTTATCTCCGGCTCCCAGGCATTTATCTTTTCAACGGTCGCCTTGACGTTCTTCAAAAAAACGCCGCTCGACGAACCAAAAATCTTCTTTACAAATTTATCCGCAAAACTGTTGACTGGCATGTATGTCCCTCAAAAGGTCATGCATCAGGTCGTGTCCGTTCCCGCACGTGCGTGCAAGACGAGGTGCCCGCGGCAAGGGCGAGCCAAATACGACCTGACGCTCAAAAGCGATAATGGCGAGGAGTTATTAAAAAGGGCCCGTTCGCCGCTACTTTGCGTCAGAGGCAGATAGGGAGTCCAGACCGGCGCGGGCAAAATTGGTTTGAGAAATAAGACGTTCGATAGGTTGGAAAAATGCCGGGTGGTGCGTCGTTAATAGCGGCTCCGCCTCGTTTGGTAACGAATCCGAGGACGGCAGCGATGCCACGAAGATTGAAGGTTCGAATTGCGAGAGAAACGTGGTGACGCCTTTCTCGATTACACTTGCGGCCGCATCATTTGAGAGTTGAAAACGCAGTGGAGTCTTCGGTTTGGTATCAAGATCATTCTTAATCTCGATCTCCTCGCGAACGTCAAACTGCTTCGTCATCGCAGCCTGCGCGAGAACCTGCGGTGTCGCACCAGCGAGGACGAGCCCAAGGTACACGCCGAGGGTGGCGAGCACTAGGATAGAGTGTTGGTTTCTGCGTTGCGTCACGGGAAGGTTATCGTCTTGCCGTCGGTTCGCTCGGTTGAGCACCGACTAGCTGGCCCTCCTTTTGCTTGATCTTGTTCGCCTCAGACTCTTTCGCTTTCTTGACATTGCGGTTGATCATCTCTTGGGCGACGGCTTTTGGAAGGTCGAAATTGACCGTGACGACTTTGCCGTCCGATGAGACTCCGGCGGCTTTCAGCAGGGTCAGTTCATCGTCGCCGATCTTCACGACGCCTAGTTCATTGCCCGCTCGAGCAGCGTTGAGCGCTCCGCCGAGTTTAGAAGAAAGCGTTGCGGCCCGCTCAGGAGTAACCTCTTCCGCAAAGATTTTGACGAGGAGCTTCTCATCATCCTGTGAGAACTCGAATCTGATCTTTTTGATCCCCTCTAGGCTAAGGTAACCGAGCCATCCACTATCTCCGATAGCGGCGATAGCCTTTGTTACCGTATCGATCATCTTGGGGTCGCCTTCGCCCGTTAGAACGCGCGATTTTTTCTGTTTAGTCTTTTTATCAACGCTCGTGTCCATCTTGCCGTCCGGCGTTAGCTCGGCAACCGCAATCACCTTGAAGGACGCCGCAAGGTCGATTTCCCGCTTGTCGACTTGGGCAGCGACCTCTTTACCGTAAACAGTCAGTGCCTCGCGATTTATCGTAACCTTTGTAATCGGCTCGAGCGGATCGACTTTCGGCTCGTCGGTTTTGGCCGTGGTTTGATCGTCAGGCGTTTGTGCCGGCGTCACCTTCGTTGCGCCGCCGAACTTAGGCCCCTTGCGGCGATTAATCGGCGGATTGGACGAAGTTGTCGGGTTGTCGAAACCCGGCGGTAGCACACCGGTAACTACATTGTCGTTTCGCTTGGGCGGCTTGGCAGGCGTGTCCAGAATGCTGTTTCCGCTGGTGTAGGGCTGCGTGACCGTTACGTTGGCGGGAATGCCCGGAGCGAGGAATCCAGGCTCGAGCGGTGCATTCGCAGCCGCCACTTTCTCGGCCCACTCCTGCGGATTCGCGATAGCAAAATAGCCCTCGGGATAGTCAAGCTTTGCGTTCTCAGGTGCTACCTCGACGAAGGTGACTTCGGCATCGCCGAGATCGGTTCGATCATATTCTGCATCAATGTACTCCCGTTCGGTGCCCCACAGGACCGCTCCAAGGTAGACGGTGTCGAGAACCTGACAGACGGTGCCCACCAGCGGCGAATCGCAGCCTTTCATCGTCAAAAGGGAAGTCTGTGCAAAAACCAAGAGCGCGAGCAAATTTGCGACAGCCGACGCGGCCAGGATTTTATATAGCCTCGGCGACAACTGCCAGCTCCGGATTTCGTAATTGGCCAGGAAATCGCCTTCCCCCACGGGCTCGACGGTCGGCCTTTCTTCGTATAATGAATGCTCGAACATAATAAAGCCTAAGAAAACTGCTCACTTAGACGCGCCCAGCCGCGACATTGGTTGCGGCCAAACCCTCATTTTAACACTTGTATCTCGGCATTGAAAGATTAGACTTACGCCTCGCATCTATCTAAGATTGCACTCATGCCGCGTTCCCCTAACAAGAATCGCTCGAATCGCCGCGACAAACGTCCCGCGCGTCCAAACCGCCACCGGGATGAACGAGATAGAGAACGATTTATTGCACGCGAAAGTTCGCCTCCGCCGCAAACGCCTCGACAAATTAAAGCCGTCGAAACACTCCTGTCGGGCATCGGGGTGCCACCGGTAGAGCCGTTTAAGCCTGACGCTTTTCAGCTAGAGGCACTCGCCGCGATTGAGCATCAGGACGTGCTGGTAACTGCGCCGACTGGCAGCGGAAAGACCTGGATCGCTCGCGAAGAGATTCGACGGATCCTGGCCGCTGGGCAGCGAGCATGGTATACGACGCCGCTCAAGGCCCTCACAAACTCAAAGTACGCCGAGTTTTCGACCGCGTTCGGAGCAGACAACGTCGGTATCCTTACCGGCGACCGCAAGGAAAATGCAGATGCCCCGCTGATCGTGGGCACAACCGAGATCTACAGAAATCAGCTTTTCGATGCCTTACGTGAAGGCTTCGATGTGAAAACCGATTTCGTGATCTTCGACGAGGCCCATTATCTCGCGGACGATGAGCGCGGCCACGTTTGGGAAGAGTCGATCATACTCTCGCCGCCCCGGATTCGGCTGCTGCTCCTATCGGCAACAATTGGAAAGGCCGAGGAATTTGCGCGCTGGATGGGAAACGTCCGCGGCGTTGAGGTTCGGGTAATTAAAGCGGGGAAACGGCCGGTCGAGCTGCGGGCCGCATTTCTATCGCGCGATCTTCAGCTCATTCCGCTTCTCGACGAGAACAAACAATTCAATCGCGCGGTCGATGCTGCGGCAAATACGAAAATGCGAGATCAGGGATACCTACGGAGGCGTCGCTGATCTCGCGTGAATCCACTAAATGCTCCGGGCTTACTTTATCTTCGAACCAAAGAACTCGAGGTCGGCTTGAGCAACCGTGACATCAAGCGTAACGTCAGTTCCGCGAAGGGCAATCTTCGCGCCCTGTATCATACGGCCATAGACCTGCTGATCGGGACGTTTAGAGTTCGAAAGAATCCCGCCCCCCATCATCTGAAGACCCTGCAACATGTCCGAGAGATTTTTGGCCTGTTCGGGCTTATGAGTACGGACCATCGCTCCGAAGACCGCTCCGGCGCTAGTCATATCCAGGCCGCCCGATGCAAGCCTGATCGCTGCGACGTTCTTGCCGATTTCGTCCATCTGAAGGGGAATTAAGTCATCGATTCCCGTCGGTGTCTGCAGGGCAAAAGCGAGAATCGAGGTCGAACGCTCGTTCATTAGCACCGATAGCTCCGGTGCCAACATCGACCTTTTTTCTAAGGTCTGCCTAACACGATTCAAGGAGCCGATCACGAGCGTGTTTCGATCGGTCGAAACCACCGCGACCTCACTCATCATTTTGTCAAAAGCCCGCTCGAACATTGACTCCATTTTGGGGGTCACCGACTGCGGCTTGGCCTTTTTCATTGCGCCTTTCAACGAAAAAACATAGGCCGTCTGCTCGCCGATCTTTACCTCGCGATAGCTGCTGCCCGCAGCGAGTTTTCCCATCGCAACGAGGGCTCCGGCATTGATCTCGCCGCGGGCGATCGCGACCATGTCGATGTCGAGATTTTTGCCAGCAGTTGGCGTCAGCGTCGCACCCACAGCAACATTCTCGAACTTTCGCAGATCGATTCCAGTCTTCGAGGTAATCTCGTCAACATGTCCGACAATCTTGCTCAGCATCGGCTGATTCGACGCGAGTACCTTTGGCAGCGCGTCGCTAAAGAAGCGCTTAGTGTCGAACGCAATCACAGCGTCCGATGCGGGCAGCATAGCGACCAGCGCGCTCGGTGTAGCGGCGGGCTGTGCAGCGCTCGCGGCGCCGGCAATCGGGACGATATTCAATGAAAGAGCGATGACAAACAAAAGGGCGAGAAATCTTGATTTCATAAAAGCATCCTCAAATATAGAGTGCGGCGAGAAGTCTAACGCGTATAGATGCTTGAAAGTCCTCGCTTAGTTGCCGGAATTGGTAGGTTGTTTGATCACCTCGAGGTCGAACCTCAGCTCTTTGCCCCTGATCATGTAACTCAGATACTGTTCCCAGAACTTACGCAGAAACCGCATTGACGGGATTCTCTGATCGAGATTGACCAAAAACTCGATTCCAAGCGCGCGCCAGAGCGAGAGGAGCGAAACGTAAATCTTGACTGGCTTTAGCCTTACGTCTGTATAAAAGTCAAAAACCTCGCGGCCTTCGATGAAGGTGTTGAAGGTGTACGAATTAATATGATTCCGATGCGTCGGGTCGTTGGCCCAGTCCGGATTTGTGTAGTGCGGCGTTAGCAACTTGATGCGTCCACCATTGCGGGCTATACGATAAAGCTCCGTCACAAAGGCCATCACATCGGGCACGTGCTCGATCACGTGATTGGAGACAATCAGATCAAATTCATCATCAGGAAAAGGGTAGGGAATCGAGCCAAGATCGTGAATGACATCCGCATCTGTGCGCGAATTGTTGTCGAGACCGATTGCGCCCTCGTGCTTATTTGTTCCGCACCCGACGTCTAGGATCTTCATCGCGAATATTGTATATCAGAGCGTCACGAAGGCTTTCGCACTTCGTAGAGATAAAAATGCCAGAGCAGCCTCGCCGCAACCGATCGGTAAGGCGTCCATTTTTCCGCGAGCGCGATAAATTCGTCCGAGCTCGGGCGCATCTCGAGTCCATTAAGCCGTCGATAGGCTTCATGCAGGGCTATATCGCCACGGGGCATCACGTCGGGGCGAAGCAGTGCCATCAGCATGTAAATACCGCTCGTCCATTCGCCCACGCCTTTTAGCTTGATCAACTCGGCCTTTGCTTCGGCGTCGGGTAGTAGTGCAATCGCGTCGAGGTCGATGTGTCTCACAAGGATCGACTCAGAAAGGTGCCTCGCATAGGCAGTCTTTTGCCGGCTGAAGCCCACCGCTCTGAGCTCGGTGTCATCGAGTTTGAGCAGATTGTCGGGACTGACTTCGCCGACTCTGACAGTCAGCTTGGTGTAGCACGCCTTGGCAGAAGCCAGAGAAACCTGCTGCTCGAGGATGATCTGCAAGAGCGTCGCAAAACCCTGCGGGCGATCCCAGAGCGGCGGAACTCCGTACGCTGTATAAACCCGCTCAAATATCGAATGCCCGGCAGCTACTCGACGGCAAGCCACTGACAATGAACGACTTGTAAGTTGTTTTGGCGATTTCTGTCCCAAGATTTGTCCCACGCTTCTCCCATGCCGATGTGGGACGTGCAAGCTGTTGATAATGCTCTGGTTGCTGTCACTGTCCCAGAGTTTCGCGAATTTTTTTTCTGCACCGGATTGTCGGAATTTCAAAGAGCTCATCTCCTACTTCATTATCCCGTGTGTTGCAGAAATAGTCAAATATTTCATTCACGAAACACTACCAGACGAACGGCACGCCCGACTCGTCAAACTCAATTGATTCGCCATTTGGCAGGATGTGAACGATTGCCGCAACGCCTTTCGCGCGCAACATAGGCGCGAGCATCCCGACGCGATGACAATTGGCACGTGGGATTTTGTGAGGCGACAGCGGCTTCGATTCCGAGCACATCAGCGCCGTTCGATGGCCGGATGCGATCTCAATGATTCGATTCAAACCCCATTCCAAATCTTCGGGCGACGGCTTATTCTTGCCGCCCGTCTCCGGAATGTGCTCATATCCGATGCCGTTTTCGTTTAGCAACCCATTGAGCACCAGCCCATTAAACTGAGGCCATCTGCTCCTCGCAAATGCACGGACGTCGCAGACGAACTCGATGTCGTGCCTGCGCAACAGGTCGAGGAAGTAAGCGAACGGGTGCCGGCCGTGGCCGATTGTATACAGGCTGTTCATCTATTCGCACGTGCGATCTCATCAACGGCAGATGGATCCTCAAGAGCTGACAGATCGCCGGGATCCTCGCCGAGATAGGCGGAGCGGATAACGCGGCGCATGACCTTGCCGTTGCGAGTTTTCGGAAGGGCGGAGACGAAATGGATCTTTGACGGGGCGAGGGGTTTACCCATGTCGCGAGCGACGAGAGCCTTTAGCTCCGATTCTAATGATGAATGATGAATGATGAATGATGAATTCTCCGCTGCGCTGGATTTATCATTTATCATTCTGCCTTCATCATTTCGAGAGCTGATCACGACAAATGCCACCATTGCGGTTCCTTTAGCTTCGTCCGGGACCCCAATGACTGCGGCTTCGATGACGAGTGGGTGCGAGACGAGAATGCTTTCGACCTCGGCTGGGCCGACGCGTTTGCCGGCGACCTTAAGCGTGTCGTCGCTGCGGCCGAGGATGAACCAATGTCCGTCCTTATCGCGCATCGCAAAATCCCCGTGCACCCATATGTCTTTGAACCGTCGCCAGTAGGTGTCGAGATAGCGTTCCTTCTCCTGCCAGAAACCGCGAGCCATGCCTATCCACGGCTGCTTGATTACAAGCTCGCCGACCTTGCCATATTCGACGGGCTTGCCCTCGTCGTCGAGGATATCGACGTCCATCCCCGGGCACGGGGCAGGGAATGAGCACGGCTTCTGCGGCAGCAGCGGATTGCCCATCAGAATGCCGCCCGCGATCTCGGTTCCGCCGGAGTAGTTGATAATGGGCAGCTTCGAATCACCGACTTTTTCGAACAGCCACCACCACGGCGCAGGATTCCATGGCTCGCCGGTCGAGGCGAACATACGTAGCGAAGAGAGGTCGTGGCGTTGGTGCGGAGCCTTATAGCTCCCCTCCTTACGAAGGAGGGGTGCGGCTTTAGCCGTGGGGTGGTTCTCTGACTCATTGTCGTTTGAAGAGAGAACCACCCCGTCCGCCGGAGCGGCGTCCACCCCTCCTTCGTTAGGAGGGGAGCCCGAGGTTTCCTCTGCTGCAGCCAACGAGCGAACGAGCGTCGGCGAGATGCCGAGGACCTCGACCTTGTGCTTGGCACAGAATTCCCACATGCGATCGGGCGTAGGGTAATCGGGGGCACCGTCGTAGATGCAGATTGTCGCGCCGTTGATGAGCGCTCCGTAGATCAGCCACGGTCCCATCATCCAGCCAATGTCCGTGTACCAGCAGATCCGCGTGCCCTTGCCAACATCAGTCCCGAACGCCATATCCTGCGCCGCCTTGATCGGAAAACTCGCGTGCGTGTGAGCAATGCCTTTAGGCTTGCCCGTTGTGCCGGAGGTGTAAAGGATAATCAGCGGGTCTTCGGCGGACGTAGGTTCGAGGTGGCCTAATGAATTGACTGAATCCTCGCCGCTCCAAATCGTATCTTCAAGATCAAAGTAAAAATCACTATCCGAAGTAAGATCGTAATATTTGTGTTCGGTTATCGTCCTTCCGTAACGAGTTAGAACAAATGCCCTTATTAACGTTGGCGTATTTTCAATTGCCTCCACCGCAGATTTGAAGGCACTGATGTATTTGCCCCGACGTGGAAATCCGTCACAAGTGATAATCGCTTTTGCGCTAACCGCTTTAAGGCGCGCTTCGATTGCCGATACGCCATAACCGGAAAACACAGGCACGGCAATGGCGCCGATGCGACCGATCGCTAGCAGAGAAATTACCGTCTCGGGGACCATCGGCAAATGAATTCCAATAGCGTCCCCGCGTCCTAGCCCCTCACGACGCAGGGCGGCAGCGAATAGCTCTACGCGATGAGCTAATTCCCCATATGTGAGCGTTTCGGGAAAGGCGTTATCCCAGTAAGATTCCGTACCTTTCGCGAAGAAATTGTTGCCGAGCTGCAAATCTTCTTGCAGAATCGATTTCTCGCCTTCAAATATCACCGCCGGCTGGTCTTTCATCTCCTCCGTCTGCCAGCGGTCGAGGCACATTTCGGTGATGTTGAGACCGGCCGGAGCGCGGACACTCTTGTCCGCACGAACGTCGCTTCGGCGTTCGGAAGAACTCTCGGCGGAGGAACCGCCGATGGGGACAGGAGTGTCCCCGCTCCGTGAGAACCACCGAGGAAATTCGATTCCCTCGGTAGTGTCGAGCAGCTTCTCGTATGGCGGGTCGAATTTGATGTCGAGAAATTTTATGACCTCTTCGGTAAATTTCTCGACGTCGTGGATCGAAAACGCATAAAGCTCGTCCCACGTGGAGACTCCAGCCTGCCGCATAAACTTTGTGAGCTGTGCGCGTTCGATGACGTCGGGCGTTGGCGTCCAGGCGACGGGTTGGTCTTCGAGAAGGTTGGCATCGTGCATTTGCAGAATATTTTACCGCAAAGACGCGAAGACACAGAGAAGGCGAAAGAACAAAATTATTAGAAAACTGCCGTCCGATCTTTGCGTCTCTGGGTCTCTGCGGTGAGAATTATCCTAATGTCGATTCAGCTTCCGCCGAATTTGTTTGAGGGAAAGACCGCAATTGTGACGGGCTCATCGCGGGGCGTGGGACGTGCTACTGCATTGCGACTCGCCGAGGGCGGGGCGAATGTCGTGGTCAATTATCTGAGCAATCACGGCGAAGGGGCGGAGACCGTTCGCCTGTGCGAGGAAAAGGGGGCACGGACGATCTCGATAGTCGGGGACGTGTCGGAGTTTGCGGCAGCCAAGGATATTGCAAACAAGACCGTCGAGGAATTTGGCCAGATCGATCTGCTGGTTTGCAACGCGGGCGTGTGGGACGGCGCTCCGATCGAGGATATGAGCGAGGAGCTCTGGAACAAGGTCATAAACACGAACCTGAAATCCGCGTGGGCTATGACTAAGGCGTGCGTTCCGGCGATGAAGAAGCGCCCGTCGGGCTCGATAGTGATGGTTTCGTCGACATCGGGACAGCGGGGCGAAGCGAACTATTCGAATTATTCAGCCTCGAAGGGCGGCCAAATCTCGTTTACAAAAGCCCTCGCTTCTGAACTCTGCCCCAAAATTCGCGTAAACGCCGTGGCTCCCGGCTGGATCGAGACAGCGATGGTGCGGCCTGCCTTCGATGACAAAGAGTACGAGGCAAGCGTCATCAAATCCATTCCTCTTCAGCGAATCGCGACGACGGACGATGTCGCGCTATCGATTTGTTTCCTATTGTCCGACTGGTCGCGTCACATCACCGGCGAGATTCTCAACATTAATGGCGGCGCCGTTCTCTGCGGGTAACCGAGATGAAGGATCGATCAATCGAAACCGAAGCCGTACACGCAGGCCGGGGCGCTGACGCACCCAAAGGCCGTCCGAGCGCGACCCCGATCTACACGGCGTCGACATACGAGTTCGATTCGATGGCGGACTCTGACGCCGTTTTTGCCGGCGAGCTCGAGGACTATATCTACGTCCGCCAGGGCAATCCCACTGTCGATGCCCTGCAGGAGGCGATGTGTGTCCTCGAACGGGGAAGCGCTGCTAGCTGTTTTGCTTCGGGAATGGCAGCATTGCACGCTAGCTTCCTCGCCGCCGGGTTAAGGTCGGGCGATACGGTTGTGGCCTCAAAGGACATGTATGGTGCGAGCCTCGCGCTCCTCGATCACGTCTTCGGGCCGTTTGAGGTGAAGCCTTATCTCGCAGACTTCTCTGATCTTGAATCGCTCCGAAATCTCTGTGAAAACGAACGTCCGCGATTTCTTCTCGGCGAGACAATCTCAAACCCGCTGCTAAAGGTCCTCGACATTGGAGAGGTGGCCGACATCGCACATGCCGTGGATGCCAGGTTGATCGTTGACAGCACATTCGCCACGCCGTACCTCGCGCGGCCACTCGAGGACGGGGCGGATTTCGTCGTTCACAGCGCCACCAAGTATCTTGGTGGCCATGGAGATGCGATCGGCGGAGTCGTGGTAGTCCGGGACGCCGCAGATGAGTCGGCATTGACGCGCACAATGAGGCTCGTGGGCGGCATTATGAGCGTCTGGGAAGCGGATAGGATCGCTCGCGGAATTAAGACGTTGGCCCTTCGAATGGAACGACAATGCGCGAATGCGGCCAAGCTTGCTGAGTGGCTCCGCAGCCGCGAAGAGGTGGCAACTGTTCATTATCCCAATCTCGGCGCGATCGTATCCTTAGTTCTGGCCGATGACTCTCGCGAAGCCGCGTGGCGGTTCATGAACGCGCTCAAGATGTGCGTACGGGCGACGACTCTCGGCGACGTGCACACATCGGTTTCTCATTCAGCGAGCTCCTCGCATCGCGAGTTTGCGGAGGAACGACGCCGCGAACTCGGAATCGCCGACGGCTTGGTTCGCGTCTCGGTCGGAATAGAGAATATCGACGACATCATCGCGGACGTTGAACAGGCCCTACGATAAACTTTGCGAAGCTCGCCGAATTCCTATAATTTTACTCACGTGAATCAGGGCAGCGACCTCCATCCGACGGTGATGAAATTTGGCGGGACGTCGGTCGGCGACGTCGCGGCTTTTGGGCGCGTTGTTCATATTGTTGCCAGCCAACTAGAGCGACGCCCAATCGTGGTAGTCTCCGCAATGACGCGGGTAACGGACGCGCTGCTTGCGGCATTCGACATTGCAAAAAAAGGCGATGCAGAGGCAGCTTTCGCGTCGCTCATACTGGAATTCGACCGCCACGTCGTGGTTGCGGATCATTTCATCGACGGCTCGAAAGTGTTTTCCAGGGAGCTCGATCTTGCCCGTGATGAGCTGGCTGATTTGCTTCTCCGTGCAAGCCGTCGCTCGCTGCCATTGCAAATGCTCAAGGACGCAATCGTCTCATATGGAGAGCAGCTCTCGTCGCGATTGCTTGCTGAGGTTTTGAAAGCGAAAGGTATCGCGGCTCGGGAGGTCGACTCACGGCGACTGATCGTGACCGACGACGAATACGGCGCGGCGACGCCGATCATTGAGGAGACGAATGAATTCGTTCGGCTTGAGCTCGAGCCTTTGATCGCTGCGGGTGAAGTTCCGATTCTCGCAGGCTTCATAGCGGCAAATCGTGCGGGCGAGACGACGACCCTGGGACGCGGAGGGTCTGATTATTCGGCGGCGATCGTTGCGGCGGCATTGGGCGCGCAAGAATTGCAGATCTGGACCGACGTCACCGGTGTTATGACGTGCGATCCGCGAATTTGCGGCGATGCTCGGACGATCCCCGTTTTAAGTTACGAAGAGGCGGCGGAGCTTGCATATTTTGGCGCGAAGGTTCTGCATCCGAAAACGATAAAGCCCGCGGTCGACAGTTCGATTCCCGTTAGGGTTTGCAATACATTTGAGCCGGACGCTACAGGCACGATGGTTCTCGAAAACTCGCCCGAGTCCGAGAATAGAATCAAATCGATCGCTCACAAAAAGAACATTACGATCCTCAGGATCACCTCAGCTCGAATGCTCGGAAGCTACGGCTTTATGAGCGCGCTGTTTCAGGTTTTTGAGCGATTTCGAACGGTCATCGACGTGATCTCGACATCGGAAGTCTCCGTCGCGCTCACGCTGGACGACACCGCCGAGCTCCAAAAAATTGTCACCGAGCTCCAACGCCTCGGCGACGTCGAGGTCGAGCCCGGGTATGCTGTCATCTGCGTCGTGGGTGAGGGCCTCCGCGCATCGACCGGCCTGGCGTCAAGGGTTTTCTCAACGATCGACGACGTCAACATTGCCCTCGTATCGCACGGAGCGTCCGCAGTTAATCTGACATTTGTCGTTAGAGAAGACGTGGTGCCCGATGTGATCAAAAAGCTCCACAACGAGCTCTTTTAGTCAAAGCGTTTAATCGACAAGGAGGTGCAGCAATGCCAGAACCCGAAAATGGGCCGACTGTCCGCGAGATTGAGGACGAGCGCAGCGAAATACTCAGCCAGTTAGAAGGGTGGCTTGAAATTCCCATGCTCGTACTGAGCCTGATCTGGCTGACGCTTTTCATAGTCGAAATGGTCTATGGCTTGAGCGGCTTTCTCGAGACGGTTGGAACCTTGATCTGGATAATCTTCGGCGTAGAGTTTTTGCTGAAATTTCTTTTGGCTCCGGCCAAACTCGATTATCTGAGATCTAATTGGGTCACGCTCTTGGCTCTCGCCCTTCCGGCATTTCGAGTATTTCGTGCGTTTCGCCTTTTGCGCTTTGCGCGAGGAGTGAGGGGCCTCAGGCTGGTACGGCTTCTAACATCGCTCAACCGAGGGATGAAGGCTCTGGGGGTAAGTTTTAGCCGACGCGGTTTTGGGTACGTTCTAATTTTGACCATGATAGTGGTTTTCGGCGGGGCGGCCGGAATGTACGGGTTCGAACGCGAGGTCGAGGGCGGTTTCTCCAGCTACGCCGACGCGCTTTGGTGGACCGCGATGCTTTTGACCTCGATCGGTGCCGATTATTTTCCAAAAAGCGGTGAGGGGCGTATGCTCTGCCTGATCCTTGCGTTGTATGGATTTGCCGTGTTCGGATACATGACCGCGACGCTGGCCACCTTCTTCATCCGCCAGGACAACGATCCGGAAGTTAACCGGTCGAACGCTGACTCCGCAATACTGACGGAACTCAAGGACGAGATCGCGGATCTCAGACGGCTCTTGTCGGAACGTCTTACGCATGAATAGCATGGAACTTTTTGAACTGACCAAATCGCTGATGAATATCCGTTCCACCTCTGGAGACGAAGAGGCCGTTGGGTTTTATCTGCGCGACCACCTCGAATCTTTGGGATGGACGGTCGAGCTGCAAAAGGTTTCAGAGAATCAGAATAACGTGATCGCGTACCTGAATGAGAAGCCGCGTGTCTGGATGTCGACGCATACGGACACGGTGCCGCCCTTCATCGCGCCGACAGAGGATGACGAAAAGATTTACGGTCGCGGTGCGTGCGATGCGAAGGGAATAATCGCTGCACAGATCACGGCGGCGGAGCAGCTGCGAGGCGGGGGTATCGAGGATATTGGTCTGCTGTATACCGTCGAGGAAGAGCGTTCGTCGGAAGGTGCGAAGGCGGCGAATCTTCATCCGTTTGCGGAGAACTGCGAATACATGATCAACGGCGAGCCGACGGATAACGATCTCGCGGTCGGTTCGAAGGGCTCGTTTCGTTTGAAGATCAAGACGACGGGAAAGGCCGCCCATTCTGCATATCCCGAGCAGGGCGAGTCGGCGATTGAGAAGCTCCTCGACATTCTCGAGGACGTCCGGCATACGAAGTATCCGTCTGACGAATTCTTCGGCGAAACCACTGTCAATATCGGCGTGATCGACGGCGGCGTTGCCTTCAACGTAATTCCTCCCAAAGCCGAAGCCGGTTTGCTTATTCGGCTAACTACAAAACGCGAGCCGATCGAATCTGCTCTAGAAAACCTTCTGCGTGGGCGTGGCGAAATTGAGGTTCTATCTTGCAGCGAACCGGTTAAGATGCTGAGCGTGGAGGGATTTGAACAGAAGACGGTGAGATTTACGACCGATATTCCGTATCTGACCAATTGGGGTCAGCCACTGCTACTTGGGCCCGGCTCCATCCTCGTCGCGCACACTAAGGACGAGTTCGTGTTGAAGAAAGATCTGGAAACGGCGGTCGGATTGTACGTGAATCTGGTCAAGAAATTATTAGCCACGAATCGCACGGATGTTTAGTTCCTTATTCGTGACTTTTGTGTAATTCGTGGCCAAACTCTCTTTTATGAAAATCGCTCTTATTGGTTACGGGCAAATGGGCAAGTTGGTCCATCGTCTTGCTGAAGAAAAGGGACACGAGGTCGTCGTGGTCTCGAAAGACATGGCCGAACTGCAAGGCTGTGACGTCGCGATCGATTTCAGCGCTGCGGATGCTGTTCGCGGTAATGTGGAGGCGTGTGTCGCTGCGGGCGTCGCGATTGTCGTCGGGACGACGGGATGGGACGCTAAACGCGATGAGATTGAAAAGATCGTCGCGGAAAATAACGGTGCTATGGTGTACGGTGCTAATTTTTCCCTCGGGGTCAATATCTTTTACAAGGTCGCTGATTTCGCCGCCGCGCTGCTTGCAAAGTTTCCGGAGTATGAGGCTTTCATCGAGGAGCAGCATCATTCCCGCAAAAAAGACGCACCGAGCGGGACGGCTCTAAAGTTAAAAGAAATCGTATCGAGGCACGTTGAGGTTGGCGACGTTGCGGCGACGCGGGCGGGCAACATTCCGGGAACGCACAGCGTAGGCTTCGACGGTCGGGCCGATCAGATTACTCTCGTGCACACGGCGCGCTCCCGAGACGGCTTTGCGTTCGGAGCCATCATGGCTGCCGAATGGATCGTGCGGAAGAGCGGATTTTACGAGTTTTCCGACGTGATCGAGGAGGTCGTCGGTTAATTCTCCGGCACGTCTCGCTGCTTCTCAATAAACTCCGACGGATCTGTCCAGCCATGCCGGTTGTCGGAATAGCCCGGCCCGACCGCTTCCCATACAGCATTTTCTTTCCACTTGATCTCAAAATGAAGGTGACATAAATAACGTCCGTTGGCGTTGCCAATCGTCCCTATGGCCTCGCGCCGTAAAACTTTGCCCTCATGTTTTGCAATCGTATTGAGATGGCCATACAGACTTCGCACCGCTGTTCCGTCCGGGGCTATATGCTCGACGATAATCACATTTCCCCAGCCAGGCCCGGCGTCACCGGCGAATTTGATCTCACCATCGGCTGTGGCGTATACGGGCTCACCGCAATCGGTATCACCGCCAGTTGTTTTATTCCAGTCCTCACCGACGTGCCGGTTTTCGCCAAAATCTTGGGCGTTGTACCAGGCATCCCACAAGTCATTCTTCTCAGTGATGAATTCCTTCTCGCCAACGGGATACGCAAAGCTGTTTCGGGGGAATTTGAGCAGGAACGACGGAATATCTTTGTTCGGATTAGGGGGTCGGCTGCAAGCAGTAACGACAAAGATTACCGCAAGAATAACGATTCCACAACGCATAAGGCGAGCCTTTGTTTCCGCCAATTATGAACATATACTCTCACTCGGGTCAACAAAAAGTTTTATGCTGAGAGAACGCCTTTTATGACGATTAGGATCGATTGGATGACCGGCTGCGCGACGGCCTTGGTGACGCCTTTTCGGAAGGATGGTTCGATCGACGACGATTGTTTTCGCCGATTGGCAGCACGTCAGATCAAGGCTGGCGTCAGGATACTCGTGCCGTGCGGGACGACGGGCGAATCGGTGACGATGGACGAGCTTGAGCGGCTGCACGTTATACGGATAACGGTCGAGGTCGCCAAAAGATTCAAGGCAAAGGTGGTCGCGGGAACGGGCAGCAACAATACAGCGGCGACGATCGATTTTACGCGCAAAGCGTGGGAAGCCGGAGCCGACGCTGCGCTCATTGTGGCACCGTTTTATAACAAGCCCACGCAGGAGGGGCTGTACGCTCACTTCGCCGAGATCGCAAAGTCCGTGAAAGGGTTACCGATAATGCTCTATAACGTCCCTTCGCGGACTGCGTCGAATATCTCGGCGGAAACGACCCTCAAACTTGCCGCAAAATTCGAAAACATTGTCGCGACTAAGGAAGCATCCGGAAACTTTTCGCAGGTGATGGAAATAATGCGGAACCGCCCCAAAAATTTTAAGGTATTCTCGGGTGACGATGCGACAGCAGTGCCTTTCATTTCCCTCGGTGGCGACGGACTCGTTTCGGTCCTGTCGAACGAAATGCCAAAGGAAACGGCAAAACTGGTCGAGCATGCGATGAACGGCTCGTTTGCCTGGGCCCGCCGCGCGCACTATAGGCTGCTGCCGCTCATGGAAGCGAATTTCATCGAGTCCTCGCCCGCACCGTGTAAATTTGTGATGAGCGAGATGGGCCTGCTCGATGAGAATCTTCGGCTGCCGCTCGTGCCGGTGACTGCTGAAACCAGAGCAAAACTTAAGGCCGCGATGAAAGAGGTAAAATCGTGAAGAAATTTGGCAAACTCGTTGTGGGAGCGATATTTTTCTCGCTTGCCGTCTCTCCTTTTCATATGGAAGCACAATCGAAACCTCGGGCACGCGACCTCGGCGTTCCGTTTGAAGGTACGACGGGTAAATTCAACGCGATCACCGATGTTGCAGGTGTCGAGGTCGGGTATACAACACTAATTTCTGGCGAAGGGAAGGCCGCGATTCGCACGGGAGTGACCGCAATCTTTCCCCTTGGGAAAGACTATGCGCAACCTGTCTTCGCGGGCTGGCACACGCTAAACGGAAACGGCGAGATGACCGGGACGACGTGGATCGAAGAATCGGGCGCGTTCGGAGGCCCGGTTGTGATTACGAATACTCACAGCGTCGGAGTCGTGCGCGATGCCGTAATCGAGTGGGGAACTAAACGTTCCACCCGCAAAGGCTATTCGGGCGACTACTCTCTGCCTGTGGTGGCGGAGACCTGGGATGGCTTCCTCAATGACATCAACGGGTTTCACGTAAAGCGCGAGCATGTCTTCGCGGCGCTCGACGCTGCCAAATCCGGCCCAGTTGCCGAGGGTAACGTTGGCGGCGGAACCGGGATGATGGCGCATCAATTTAAGGGAGGCACCGGGACATCATCGCGAGCTCTAACGCAGAATCAGGGTGGCTACACCGTCGGGGTATTGGTGCAGGCGAACTACGGAGGTCGCTCGCAACTACGTGTGGCCGGTGCTCCGGTCGGTCGCGAGATTCTGGACCTTATGCCGTCTGAAGGCACACCGTCCGCCGACAGCGGTTCGATTATTGTCGTAATCGCCACAGACGCTCCGCTGCTACCACACCAGCTTCGTCGAATCGTTAAACGGGCAAGCCTCGGGATCGGTCTTATGGGTGGCATTGGCGGCAATTCATCAGGCGATATCTTCGTCGCGTTCTCTAAAGCAAATAAAGAGGCGGCTGCACAGCAGGACGGCGTCGCCAAACTCGAAATGCTGCCAAACGAGAGAATAAACGCTGTCTTTGCCGCCGTGGTCCAGGCGACCGAAGAAGCTATCGTTAATGCCCTAGTCGCCGCTGAGACGATGAAGGGTGTAAACGGAAACACGGCGTACGCAATCCCGCACGACCGATTGAGAGCCGCTCTCAAGAAATATAATCGATCGAACAACTGATGATTTCATCCTAACGACTGGCCGTATATTCAAAGATGGATCTCGAAAAGAAAATTACTGAGTTATCGGCTAGAACGTCGTTCGACGATTCTGATCGAGGAATTTTCGAGGAGTTCCGAGACGCGTTGCGCCGCGGCGAGATACGCTCTGCGGAGAAGGACGCGAATGGCGTGTGGACCGCAAACGCCTGGGTGAAGCAGGGAATTCTGCTCGGCTTTCGGATGGGCACGATGGTCGAGATGTCCAAGTCGACCGAGACCCTTAAATTCTTTGATAAGGATACGTTTCCGCTGCGGCCGATGACACTTGACGATGGCGTGCGAATCGTCATGGGCGGCTCCGCGATTCGCGACGGCTGTTATGTCGCGCCCGGTGTCGTGGTGGTGCCGCCTGCGTATATCAACGTCGGCGCGTATGTCGACGAAGGAACTATGGTTGACTCGCACGCGCTCGTCGGTTCGTGCGCGCAGATTGGTAAACGCGTCCACCTCTCAGCAGCGGCGCAGATCGGAGGTGTGCTCGAGCCCATCAACGCCGTTCCCGTGGTAATCGAAGACGACGTTCTTGTCGGCGGAAATACGGGCGTCTATGAGGGGACGATCGTTCGCGAAAAGTGCGTACTTGCGTCCGGCGTGATACTGACTCGTTCGACGCCCGTTTTCGACCTTCCGAACGAGCGCATCATCAAATCTGCCGAGGGCAAGCCGCTTGAGATTCCTGCAGGAGCTGTCGTCGTGCAAGGCTCGCGAGCCATTTCAAATGCGTTCGGACGCGATAACGGCCTTTCAATTTACTGCCCCGTTATCGTCAAATACCGCGACGAAAAAACGGAGGGCTCTACAAAGCTCGAAGACTATCTTCGTTAGTGGTAGCGTGTAGATATGCCGCCCATAGAAGTCATCGTTAACGCCGCAGGAGGCAGCTTTTCCGACGATACTGCGGAAGTGCTGCGCGCGGCTTTCGATGCAAACGGGTTGGACATCACGCTGCATCTCGCCAATGACGGCGAAGAGATAATAGAAATGGCCCGCAAGGCGGCGGTGAGCGACGCCGAAACAATCGTCGCGGGCGGTGGTGACGGAACGATCAGTGCGGTCGTATCGGAAATGTATGAGAGCGGCAAGACCCTGGGGATTCTCCCGCTCGGAACCCTAAACAATTTTTCGAAGGACCTCGCGATCCCCGCCGACGTTGACTCCGCCGTGCGAATTATCGCGGAGGGCGTGACCAGTGAGATCGATCTCGCTGAGGTCAACGGTCGTGTCTTCTTAAACAATTCGAGCATTGGGCTATACCCGCGAATCGTAAGGAACCGTGAGAAGCAGCAGGAACTCGGTCATGGCAAATGGCGCTCGGCCGTATGGGCGGCAATGCGGGTTTTCAAGCCCTCGTCGTTTGTAAAGGTTGGTATAGAAGTCGAGGGCAAGATGTTCGTCCGCCGCGTGCCGTTCGTGTTTGTAGGCAATAATCGCTACGAGATGGACTTTCTGAATATTGGGCGGCGTGAGTCATTGGAGCAGGGTAAATTAAGTCTCTATTTTCTTCACCGCGGTGGCCGGCTGGGCGTGATCTTCCTATTGCTAAAATCCGTTTTTGGTACGGCGAAGCAGTGGGGAGAATTTGAGGAGGTGTTATGCGAGTCACTTACGATCCAGACGCACCGAAAACGATTGCATGTCGCGTTTGACGGCGAAGTGTCAGCGATGCAGACACCTCTTAAATATCGCACGCTACCCGAAGTATTAAAGGTATTAGTACCGAAAGCGGCGGAGGAGGAGGCATGAGACGCTTAGTTCATATTTCTGACGTCCATTTCGGCACAGCCGATCTACGGATCGCGCGAGCCGCGGTCGAAAAGATTAATGCTCTTTCGCCTGACGTAGTCGTCTGCTCCGGCGATCTAACGCAGCGGGCTAAGAGCGTGGAATTCAAAGCGGCCCGGGAATTCTTGGACGCTCTTCCGACGCCGCAGATCGTGATTCCCGGCAATCACGACGTGCCGCTCTGGAACGTTTTCGACCGATTTTTTAGGCCACTCGCTAAATACAAGAAGTTTATTTCCCGCGACTTGTCGCCGGAGCACATAGATGAGGAAATCGCGATCATCGGTGTAAATACCGCTCGTTCGTCAACCATAAAAGGCGGTCGAATCAATGAAGAACAGATTGCTGAGGTTCGCGAAAAACTTTGCTCTCTCGACGACGGCATTTTGAAGATCGTGGTAACTCACCATCCGTTCGATCTTCCTGAGGGAGCCGACGAAGACGACATTGTTGGACGTGCCGAGAAGGCTATGCGGCTGATCGCTGAATGCGGAGGGGACGTTTTCCTTGCGGGCCATCTCCACGTTAGTAACATCGAGTCGACGGCGAAAAGATATCGGCTCGACGACGGTCACCTCGCGCTCATAATCCAGGCCGGTACGGCGACGTCGGTGCGTATTCGAGGCGAGGTAAATTCTTTTAATCTAATCGAATGGGAGCGGCCGATTTTGCGAGTGGAACGACTCGAGTATGACGACGCAAAGGCCGGATTTTTTGAGGCGGAGCATAAACATTATTCCCGAGGGCCGGACGGATGGAAGAAATCCGGAGAATGAGCGATACGCGAAATGACAACTGGCTCGACGATCGGGCACGCGACGCAATGGTGCGCAATGGCTTCAATTACGAATTTGGCTCGGACGTTCGCGAGCAGTTAGAAGCACTTGCCGCTAGCGCCGACACTAGCGGAGCCGAAGATCTGCGATCTCTGGTCTGGTCATCCATCGACAACACGACGTCCCGCGATCTCGATCAAGTCGAGTGGGCAGAGCGGACGGCCGACGACGGCATTCGTCTTCTAGTGGGCGTTGCCGATGTAGATTCGCGCGTCGCGAAAGATTCCGCGATAGACCGTCACGCGCACCGCAATACTGTCTCGGTTTATACGCAGAGTGAAGTTTTCCCGATGCTGCCAGCCGAACTTTCGAACGATCTCACATCTCTAAACGAAGGCGTTGACCGCCTGGCAGTCGTGGCAGAGCTGTTTGTAGATGTAAACGGGGACGTGCCGAGGAGCCGATTCTTTCGCGCGATCGTTCACAATCACGCCCGGTTTTCGTACGAGGAAATAGGCGAATGGTTTGAGGGCGGACCGATGCCCAAGAAGATCGCGGGGAATGAAGCCCTCCGGGAGCAGCTCGAACTTCAGCGCGAGGCCGCAGAACATCTTTATCGGTATCGTGCGGCCAAGGGGGCGCTCGAGTTCGAGTCCATAGAGGCTTCCGCGGTTGTGACTGACGGAGAGATCAAGGACCTGGTAGGAGTTAAGCCGAATGCCGCACGAAAGGTAATCGAGAACTTCATGATTGCGACCAACGTCGAAATGGCTGAGTTTCTAGAATCGAATGGCGTCGCGTCGATTCGCCGGGTCGTAAAAACTCCGCAGCGCTGGGAGGGAATTCGAAAAATCGCGGCAGAGTTTGGCGAACGGCTGCCCGAGAGCCCGGTGCAGGCCGCCCTTGCGGACTTTCTCACAAAGCGGCGAGAGCAAGACCCCGAACACTTTCCCGATCTCTCGCTCTCTATCGTCAAGTTAATCGGTGCCGGCGAGTACGTGGTCGAGCGTCCCGGCGAAGACAGCGGCGGTCATTTCGGTCTCGGCGTTCGGGACTATGCGCACTCCACGGCGCCGAACAGGCGCTTTGCCGATTTGGTCGTTCAAAGGCTCGTTAAGGGCGTGATCGCAGGATCGCCGCCCGCGTATCGATCGGAGGAGCTTGACGAGATAGCTGAACACCTCAACCAGCAAGAAAAGGCCGCCCGAAAAGTTGAACGAAAGATGCGAAAGATCGTGGCCGCCACGGTGATGCAAAAACGCATCGGCGAGACGTTTCAGGCGATCGTCACAGGCGTCAACGAGCACGGCACGTTCGCACGCATACTCCGCCCACCCGTTGACGGGCGTATCGAACAAAATGAGACTGGGCTCGAGGTCGGTGCGAAGATCAAGGTGCGACTGATCTCTGCTAATCCGCACAACGGCTTTATTGATTTCGCGGCGCTTCGATAGAATCGAATAATACAATTTATGCAGGAAAACGACGAACCAAAGGTAGACGACGACGGCTCAAGTCTGAAGGGAAAAATATCGGGTGCCGCTCAGGCGATCCTCGGAGAGATCGAGCAGCTTGCAGGCGTTATAACCGCCGATCCGCTTGCTCAGCAGGAAGGCGAATTTAATGTCGAGGTCGGTGAGCTTCGCGAGGAGATTGAATCCGATCTTAAAGAGGATCGCGATTCAGACGAATGACGCCAAAGGAAAAAGCTGCATTTCAATTGCCTGCGCGGATGCGCGGACTGCAGCCGACTTTGATACGGCAGTTTTTTGAGCGAGCGTTGCCCGACTCGATCAATTTTGGTCTGGGCGAACCGGATTTGCCGACGCCGCAGTTTATGCGCGACGAGGCCGCGCGAATTGCCCGCGACGAGCAGAACGGCTATACATCGCATCCAGGAATCCCAGAGCTGAGGGATAAGATCGCCGAGCAGTATCCGCATCTCGGTTTGCCTCGTACGGGCGTTGTGGTCACGTGCGGCTCGCAGGAGGCTATGACCGATGCTTTCCTGTGCGTCGTCGATGCGGGCGACGAGGTGCTGCTTCCGAATCCGAGCTTCCCGGCGTACGACGCGTGCACGCGTATCGCCCAGGGCACGCCCGTCTACTACCGGATGCCCGCGGAGAATGATTTCGGGTTCGATATTGACGCTTTCGCCTCGGCCATTACGCCAAAAACGAAGCTCGCGGTCGTAATCTCGCCGTCAAACCCAACAGGAAAAATTCTTGGTCCGCAAAATCTTAAAGATATCGGTTCGGCTCTTGAGGGCACGGGCATCTGGCTCATCAGCGATGAGATTTACAGCGATCTTTATTTTGGCGAGAAGCCCCGATCGGCGAGCGAATTTTACGATAAAACGATCATCGTCAGCGGCCTGTCGAAATCGCTCTCGATGACGGGCTGGCGTCTGGGCTGGGCGGCTTGCGCCGATTCGGAACTGATTAACGCCATCCAGGTGCTGCACGGATTTAATACAGTCTGCACATCCACGATCACGCAAAAGGCTTCGTTGCTCGCGTGGTCTGCCGAAGCCGAAAAAGCGAAAGAATACACACGCAAAGTTTATTCCGGGCGCGGCCGCTTTCTCGTAGATTTAATTAAGAAAGAATTGGGACTGCACGCGACATCGCCTGAAGGCGCTTTCTATACGATGCTCGATGTTCGCTCGCTCGGCGATGACATAGAGGTTGCCGAAAAGTGCCTGCAAAGTCGTGTCATCACCGTTCCCGGCGTTGCGTTTGGAGAAGAAGCGAAAGGCTTTCTGCGTATCTCGTTCTGCAACACGGAAGACAAAATGACGGAGGGCGTTCGACGAATGCGCGAGGCTTTGCAGAGTTAGACTTGCACTCTGAAAGCGCGTAGCATCTAGCTTTGCTCGCTATGCCCAGACGCTACAAAGTCGGTATTCTCGGTGCGACGGGCACCGTCGGCCAACGATTTGTCCAGCTCCTCCAGAATCACCCGCAATTCGAGATAACTGCCCTCGCCGCGTCCGATCGCAGTGCGGGAAAACCCTACGTGGAAGCATGTGCGTGGAAGCTCGCAGGCGAAATTCCAGCGGGTGTCCGTGAGATCATCGTCCAACCTATTGAGCCGCCGCTCGACTGCGATCTGGTATTTTCGAGTTTGCCATCGAGCGTCGCACGCGAAACGGAGCAAGCATTTGCCCGCGCCGGATTTCCGGTTATCTCGAATTCATCCAGTTATCGAATGGACGAAGACGTCCCGCTCCTTATTCCTGAGATCAACGCTGATCATCTTGGATTGATCGAGAAACAACGAGCGAACCGCGGTTTCACAAAAGGCTTTATCGTCACAAATCCGAATTGCGCCGTCGTGAGCTTTGCTCCGCCGCTCGCCGCCCTCCACGAAAAGTTCGGCGTGGAGGCGGCGGCTGTTACGACACTGCAAGCGATTTCCGGTGCCGGATATCCCGGAGTTGCCTCGCTCGATATAACCGATAATGTCTTTCCATATATCGCGGGAGAAGAGCCAAAGGTGGAGACGGAAGCGCAAAAGATACTCGGGGATTTCACCGAGAGCGGCCTGCGATACGCCGACTTCGCGGTGTCGGCGCAGTGCTTTCGCGTGAATGTTGTTGACGGCCATATGGTGTCGGTTCGCGTTGACCTGAAGAAAAGTGCCACGCTCGAAGAGGTCGCCGCGGCGATGAATAACTATCCCTCGCTGGGCCTGCACTCGTCGCCGGAGACATTCATCAACGTTACGGACGAGCCGACACGACCTCAGAGCCGACTCGATCGTGACGCGGGGAACGGAATGACAATCACCGTGGGTCGACTATTTCCCGACACAATATTCGACTGTCGTTTCGTCGCCCTCAGCCACAATACCGTGCGCGGGGCCGCAGGCGGAGCGATACTGAATGCGGAGTTATTGATTGAAAAGCGCTTGATCTGAGCCGAGCAGCTAAAACACAGAATCGATGATTGAACGTTACACATTACCTGAGATGGGCACTGTCTGGTCTCTGCAGAATAAGTTCCAGAAATGGCTGGATGTGGAGATCGCCGTGTGCGAGGTGCACGCCGAGGACGGAACGATTCCGGCAGACGCGTTGGGCGAAATCAAATCGAAAGCGGCGTTCACGGTTGAGAGGGTAAATGAGATAGAGAAGACCACGGATCACGACGTCATTGCCTTTACGACAAACCTCGCGGAGAACATTGGGCCGGCCTCGCGGTTCGTGCATTACGGTCTTACTTCGAGCGATGTGGTTGACACGGCGAACGCGTTGTTACTGCGAGATGCCTGCGAGCTGCTGCTCGCGAAAACTGATGGATTGCTTGACGTTTTAAAGCGCCGGGCGTTTGAGTTCAAAGATACTCCGCAGATCGGCCGCACCCACGGGATTCACGCCGAACCGACGTCATTTGGTTTGGCCTGGGCTCTCTGGTACTCGGAGATGGAGCGGAACCGCGAGCGTCTTATAACGGCACGCGACCGGATATCGGTAGGCAAGATCAGCGGGGCTGTTGGAGCGTTTGCACATCTCGACCCAAGCGTCGAGGAGAGAGTCTGCGAGCGACTCGGATTGAAGGCCGCGGACGTTTCGACGCAGGTTATTCAACGCGATCGGTACGCCGAATATTTGTGCACTCTCGCAATCGTGGCCTCCACGCTGGAGAAGATGGCGGTGCAGGTGAGGCATTGGCAGCGGACGGAAGTTCGGGAGGCTCAGGAGGCCTTTAAGACAGGGCAGAAAGGTTCGTCGGCGATGCCGCATAAGCGGAACCCAATCCTCTCCGAACGCATCTGCGGAATGGCCCGCACGATTCGGGCAAACGCAATCGTCGGTCTTGAGAACGTCGCCCTCTGGCATGAGCGCGATATTTCGCATTCGTCTGCCGAGCGGATCGTCCTGCCCGATTCATCTGCGTCGCTGGACTACATCCTCGCAAAGGCGACGAGCCTGCTCGACACTCTCGTGGTATATCCCGAAAATATGCTCAAGAATCTCGAGATCACTCGAGGTCTCGTTTTTAGCGGCCAACTAATGCTCGCATTAACGCAAAAAGATGTATCGCGCGAGGACGCGTACGCGTGGACGCAGCGAAATGCTATGAAAGTCTGGGACGAAGGCGGCGAGTACCTCGAATTAATAAAGAATGACGCGGACATTTCCACCCACTTATCGCAAGATGAAATTACCCGCGTCTTCGATCTCAAACACTACTTACGCAATGTCGAAAAAGTCTTCGAACGCGTTTTTAGTTAGACCACTTATCCGCCAAATCACCAATGACAGGCAGCTTAAAGATCTCTCCTTGATAGGCTTTGACCATGCAAAGGATGACGGCTCCCAGAATGCCCAAAAAGACAACCAGGTAAAGCAGCGATGCGATTGATGCCATGCCCCCTGAATTCGAGACGGCCGCTGCCCCAATCATTACTCCGAGGATGAAATATATAACGATGGCGATCGCCATCAGGCACAACGACTGAAAGGCGTGAAACCGCGCGAGTTTATTCGTCTTATCGGTCGCAATTATGATGATGCTTATCACAAGGCCGACCAGGCAGATCGGTATGTATGCGAGCAGGGCCGCGACGTTGGCATCGAGTCCGAGGGCGGACTTATTTCCGGATAGATTTTGCATTTAGGGTACACATCTCCTTGAACAGATTTGACCAGGGAACTTTATTTCACGGGAAGTTAACCCGCAATCTAGCACACGGCTTTCTTATATAGCAAGAAGGGCGTACAATCTGGAATTTCTTTTGGACCGCTATGAAGGCAAAAGTTTACGTCACGCTCAAGCCGAGCGTCCTCGATCCTCAAGGTAAGGCAATTCATCACAGCGTCGAATCGCTCGGTTTTACGGGCGTCGGCGACATTAGGCAGGGAAAGTTCTTTGAGATTGCGTTCGACGGTGCGACCGATGAGGAGGACGCTCGAGCCGCGGTGGAACGGATTGCGAAGGACGTCCTCGCTAATCCGGTGATCGAAGATTACAGAATCGAGGTAGAGCCATGAAGTTTGGCGTCGTCGTATTCCCGGGTTCCAATTGCGATCATGACGCCTATCACGTCGTATCAAAGCATGTGGGCCAACCCGTGGATTTCGTCTGGCATCAGCAGACGGATCTCAGCGGCTTTGACGCTCTCATCGTTCCCGGCGGCTTCTCTTACGGCGACTATCTCCGAGCCGGAGCACTTGCCCGGTTCTCTCCGGTAATGAAATCGGTAAAGGAATTTGCCTCGAGCGGTAAGTTCGTCTTCGGCATTTGCAACGGTTTCCAGATTCTCTGCGAGGCAGGCCTGCTGCCGGGTGCCCTCATGCGTAACGCGGGTCTTCACTTCGTCTGCCGGCACGTCAACCTGAAGGTTGAAAACTACAGTACCCCTTTTACAACGGAGCTTGAAAAATCAAAGGTGCTGTCCATCCCGATCGCACATGCGGATGGGAACTACACGTGCGACGACGCGACGTATCACCAATTAGAAGAAAATAACCAAATTGTCTTCCGCTATTGCGATGCCGATGGTGAAATCACTTCCGATGCTAATCCGAACGGTGCTCGTGCGAATATCGCAGGTATATGCAATCCTGATCGTAATGTCCTGGGAATGATGCCGCACCCGGAGAGGGCCTGCGAAGAGATGCTCGGTTCAAACGACGGCCGTGATATCTTCCGTTCCCTAACGAAAGCCATCGCGGCCGAGCCTGCTAAATCCTTACAAGCTTAGTTCTCTATCGCGGTACACCGCAGCGGACGCTTTTGTGACAAGCCCACCGACGTTGATCGTGTAGTCCAACACACGCGCTCCTCGTTCGGCCGCAAGTGCAGTTTCGACTGCCGGACGGCGACCTTTCTCACAATAGAAGGCGATGCAGCCGCCGCCGCCGGCACCGCAGACTTTTGCGGCAATCGCTCCATTCGCGAGAGCGGTTGCGATCAGGTGATCCATCTGCGGCGTCGTAATGTTCGGGCTGAGCCGTTTCCTCGCGGGGAAGGCTTTGGCCAGAATCTCGCCGAGATTATCCCAATCGCCGGCTACCAATGCCTCTCGCACGTTAATAGATGTGTCGCGAATACCCTCAAAGATTTCGAAAATTTCTTTGTCACCATCGATGTGGCGTTTTGTGATTTCCCAGTTGTTGGTGCCTGAATTTCGCGGCTCGCCGGTGTAGCAGATCGCGATGCGGCTTTCGAGTTCCGCCATGTCAACTGAAAGAGACTCGCGGGTGATGCCCGCCGGCCCGAATTGCATGCACGCGATGCCGCCGTACTGAGCGGAATAGTAATCCTGAAAACCGGTTGGAACGCGAATCACCTGACATTCTACATTTGCCGCGATCGGGATAAATCGGTCGCCCTCATATCGGTCGCCGACCAGCTTATTCAATGCGCCGATGCAGGCGATGTTGAGCGTCGATGAACCCGCGAGGCCGGCGCCCGCCGGAGCCTCGGACTCGGTCGTCATTGTGAAACCTAGATCCGGACGAAAGAAATAGACAAGTTTGGAGAGCAGTTCCAGTCGCGGTTCGTCTTTGAGCGAATCGATCTCGCCGACCGTCGTCTCGACTCTCGCTTTTTGGTCGATAGACTCGAGGATGATTCGATCGTCGTCGCGCGTCTCGATGCGACAGTGCGCCATCAAACTAACCGCAAAATTTACGGTGGACGCGCCTTCGTGAAAAAGGTAAAGGGGCGGAATGTCAATTGTGCCGCCGGCCAGGTCGACGCGCGTCGGTGCAGAAGATTCAATGATCATGATAGATAGCCAGTGAGCAGCAAGCGCACGGGTGCGGGCAATTAGCTCTCGCCATTGCCAGGTCTCGGCATCTCGTTGTCCTTTTTATTCTGGCGGTTGGGTTCTCGCGTTAGGTGCAGGCGTTCGCTGAGGTCGTGAACGGTTTTCTTCCCAGCTTCTTCGACCGCGTGCAGCTTTTCTTCGATTCGATGAATTGTCTCGGGGCTCGCGTCTTCGACACGCTCAGAAATCCAGTATCGCTCGATTACGTAGAAGACCAAGATTCCGATGAGTACGACGATAAACAAGAAAATTCCTACCTGACGAAAATCGCCGATAACCGATTTGATCGCACCGCTGAAAAAGAAACCGATACTCGTCAGTATCATCACCCAAATCGAGCAGCTAATCGCACTCATTATCACAAAGCGCCAGAACGGCATCTTGCTGACGCCATAGGATAAACACACTGCGACGCGCAGGCCGTAAACGTATTTCGAGACGATGATTGCCCAGCCGCCGAATTTATTCATCAGTTTTTCGACGCGTGGCTGCGCGACCTGATAGAACTTATAATCCCGTGCGTTTTCTCGAAAGATGCGCCCGATGGCATATCCCACCGAATCGCCGACAACTCCGCCGAGAGTGCCTGCGAGGAATACTTTCCAGAAACTTAAGTAACCGAAGAGGCCACCGTGCGCCATCGTCCCCGAGATCAGGAGCGTTATGTCGCCCTCGACCGTGCACAGGAAAAAGACGGCGACGATTCCGTACTGGGCGAGCAACTCGGAAAACTGTTGATCCATAGGGACGACTTTGCCGAACTCAAATCATCGATGCCGGCAAATGCAAGAGTAACGTCCAGCCGGGACACAGTCAAAAATCTTTTCGGGTCGCCAATGTGTATGTTCCCGACGCCTCTACCACAACAACCCCGGCAAACTAGCCGCCTGGCTCTCCGCATCACACGTCGAAAGTCCCCCAAAGAAAAGGAAACCCGTCACCCCAAAACCGCCAACGCCCTAACGGGCGATAGGGTTCAGCGATAGGTCGTTCATTGGGAGCGTGGGTGGCGGCTTGTAATTACCTAAAATTTCCATCCTTCCAGAAGAGGGGTGCCGCTTCAGAGGCGGGGTGATTTCCGCAATGAATGCGCAAGCGTTGCAAAACGCAAGCAAAAGGCTTCGTTCATTCAAGCGAAGCCTTTTTTGCGTTGATTTTTCCGGTTCGATCCGAATTTTTTATTGCGGTAAATTATTTTTTCTTACATAATAAGCGAAATTCTTCCGGGCGCGGCATAATGCCTAATTCTGTAGTTTATGAATAGACAGCCTGTTTATTTCATCGTCCTTCTTTTCTTACTGGCGTTTACGGTTCAGACCGTTTTCGGCGTCGGTCTTCCCGGCACTCTGGATACGACCTTCGGCGGCACGGGAATCGTCTTTACTACTTTTGATACATTTACCGCTCAATCCGGAAACGATATCGTCGTCCAGCCTGACGGTAAGATCATTGTCGCTGGAAGCGCCGTGAACAATAGTACTTCGAAACAGAACTGGGTGATGGCGCGTTATAACCCGGACGGCTCGCTCGACACGACTTTTGGAACCGGTGGTAGAGTAATTACGCCTATATTGAACCAATCGGATACATGCAATTCGGTTACGCTTCAACCGGACGGAAAGATCGTCGCCGCCGGCGTCGCTGGCGTCAATTTTTTCTCTTCTTACGCCGCGATCGCAAGATTCAATCCGGACGGCTCTTTGGATTCGAGCTTCGGGTCGGGTGGGAAAACGCTGAGGGAGCTTTCCGGCATGAACTCCGTTCAGGACGTTGTCGTGCTGGCGAACGGTAAGATTTTCATCGTCGGGGCGAATGGTACCCATATCGGAGTTCCGTTCGGCATTCTTTTCAACTCTTCCGGTTCAGAAGAACGGTACATGAGTATTGACGCGACCTACTTATCCGCGGTTGCAAGCCAACCCGACGGAAAAGTTTTGATTGCCGGACGCATCGGCAGCAGCGATTATACGATTTGGCGTTTTAATACGGACGGCTCGCCCGACACGTCTTTTGACGGCGATGGAAAAGTCAGTGTGCAGGTCGGCACGAACACATTCGGGGCTAGGGGAATTTTGGTCAAACCCGACGGCAAGATTCTTACCGTGGGAACCGCGAGATTTTTAACAGCCGACGTCGCTCTTATACAATTCAATCCCGACGGCTCCCTCGACACGACATTTGACGACGATGGCAAAGTTTTTGTCAATGTTACGGGCGCGGAGGACTACGGCATTGATTTGGCGTTGCAGGCGGACGGAAAGATCATTGCGCTCGGAGCCTCCGGTTCTACTTTTGAAATAATTCGTCTTCGTCCCAACGGCGCTCTCGACACCGCCTTTGCGGGAGACGGCGTCGCTACTATCACCGTCAGAAATATTTCTGCCAGCGCCGTCGCAATTCAGCCGGACGGAAAGATCGTGGCGACCGGTGCTTCGAGCGAAAGCGGTTTCGGAACCGTAAGATTCAACGGCGGTGTTGCGAGGTCTCCTTTCGATTTTGACGGTGACAGCAAGACTGACCTGTCGATCTTTCGTCCGGGTCCGGGAGAGTGGTGGTATAACCGTTCGTCGAATGGCGGGAATACTGCGTTTCAGTTTGGAGCAGGGACGGATACGATCGCACCGGCTGATTTTACGGGTGACGGGAAGACTGATGTAGCTTTCTTTAGGCCTTCGACCGGACAGTGGTTTGTGCTGAGGAGTGAAGATTTTTCGTTCTACGCGTTTCCGTTTGGAACTAATGGCGATGTGCCCGTTCCTGCGGATTATGACGCTGATGGCAAAGCTGATGCTGCTGTGTTTCGGCCTTCGACACTGACTTGGTTTATCCAGAAGTCAGGCGGAGGCACGGACATCATTGGATTCGGAGCTGCGGGTGATGTTCCTACAGTTGCCGACTATGATGGTGACGGAAAGGCTGATATTGCTATCTACCGGCCGAATGCTGTCGGCGGTTCTCAGTGGTGGGTTCGTAGAAGCTCAAACGCCTCGGTGTTTGCACTGCAGTTTGGCACATCGACCGATAAGACAGTCCAGGGCGACTACACCGGTGACGGCAAGGCTGACTTCGCATTCTGGCGGCCTTCGACGGGCGGATGGTTTATCTTGAGAAGCGAAGACTTCTCATTCTACTCATTCCCCTTCGGAACAAACGGCGACATTCCAGTCCCCGGCGACTATGACGGTGACGGACGAAACGACGCTGCTGTCTTTCGCCCTTCGACATCAACTTGGTTTGCACAACGCTCGACTGCCGGAACTCTCATCCAGCAGTTCGGCATCGCAGGTGACATCCCGCTGCCGAGTGCTTACGTGAGATAAAGGGCGCAAGTCGCGCACGAAGTAAGGGCGATACACCCGAGTTGGAGGTATATCGCCCTTACTTCGTGCGGGCCTGCGCCAATAAGAGGCCACCCGCTGACGCGGGTGGTTCTCCATTACTCGCGTGCGTGTTGGTGCAAGAATACCCGCGTTCCGCTGCGCGTGCGTATCGCCGTTAATTGACGTCACTGGAAACACTGTCTAGAATCGCCCTTAGCCTGGGGTTTGTCACCGCCGGCGAGGTTTGTCTCATATGAGTTACGTACAGGGAATTTTAGAGCGTGCGGTTGGCGTCGAGGTTGGCAAGCATGAGCTAACCGCCGTCTATCTGGATGAAAATCGGCAGGTGATGGGTCAGACGGCAGTGGACGTTCGCGTGGCTGAGCCAGCGACCAGCCAGCTGGTCTCGTTTATCTCCGATCTGAAATCGAGCTTTGGCGACTTTGAACGCGTGGGCGTGGCGGTGCCGGGGCTCGTCGACCGCGCTGCTAGAACGGTCGCTTTCTCGGCACATATTCCTGAACACTCTGGCAAGGATCTGGGCGTCGAGATCGAGCGCGAGACCGGCCTTAAGATTTTTCTTGAGAACGATGCCAACGCGGCTGGTTATGGAGAGTTTAAGCTCGGCGCCGGTCGCGGGGCCGAGAATATGTTTTACGCGACAATCGGGGCAGGTGTCGGCGGTTCGTTTATATTTGACGGGAATATCTGGCGCGGTGTTCGCGGATTCGCAGGCGAGTTCGGTTACGTGCCGATCAATTCGGACGGGCAACGTCTCGAGGACGTGGCCTCAAGCGCAAACCTGATTCGCCGTACACGCAATAGATTTCATCAGGACAGCACGTCGTCGCTTGTTGATATCGACGAACGCGAAATAAAAACCCGGGACATCATAGCGGCCGCGGCAGCCGACGACGATTTTGCAAAACTAATGCTCGAGCGGACAGGAACTTACGTGGGCACGGCGATTGCGAGCGTCATTAATCTCACCAACATAGAACGCATCGTCGTCGGCGGCGAGATTCTGCGTGACCAGACGGTGGTAATCGATGCGATCGTGGCGCGGGCCCATGAGCTGTCATTCGCCCCGTCGTTTGCGTCTGCGACGATACTCGTAGGCGAACTCCGCGAGAATGCAGCAGCTACGGGTGCGGCACTGCTAGCGCAGGAGGCAAAGCAACCCCAGAAAAATTGATTCGACTGATCAGTCGGGCTAATTTTGGCTAAGGTTGGTCGTGCGAATACTCTCGTTGTAATTTCCATATTGGTGCAATTTGCGGATTTCATTAGTTTTAGTAGAATCGGTACCAGCTTTACGGTTGGAATTCAAAATATAACTCGACTCTCTTCCCGCGTCTTCTCATGTTCTACAAAGATTGGGAACGGTAGGAGTCTAGGCGTTGGGTTTTGTCAGTCGGCACAACTTTGAATGGCTCAAATCTTTAACAAGAGTGCGAACAACATCGCGAAGATCAGCATGATCGTTGCGGTCGTGCTTGCAGGTGTCGCCGGATTTGCGTATACGCAGATCGCGCGTTCGTCCTATCTTACGGGCCGATATTTAGAGAAGCAGCAGCCGGTCCAGTTCAGCCATAAGCATCACGTTGGCGATGACGGTATTGATTGCCGATATTGCCACTACTCTGTTGAGACTACGGCGTCGGCGGGAATGCCGACGACGCAGACGTGTATGAATTGTCACAGCCAGATCTGGTCCGACAGTCCTTACCTCGAGCCTGTCAGGGAGAGCTACCGCGATAATAAGCCGATCGAATGGGAACGAGTTCACGATCTTCCCGAGTACGCCTATTTCAATCACAGCAGTCATGTAGCAAAGGGTGTCGGCTGCTCGACGTGTCATGGCCAGATCGACAATATGCCGGCTGTCTACCAGGAGAACACGCTGCAGATGGAATGGTGCCTCGAGTGCCATCGCGCGCCGGAGAAATTTATTCGGCCTAAAGCAGAGGTTTACAACATGTCCTATCAGCCGAACGATATCGATCAAACGGATCGTGACAAGCTGAAGGTTGACTACAAGATTCGCAGCACGGAAATGCTTACAAGCTGCTCGACGTGCCATCGCTAGCAGCGGAAAGAATACGAAAAATGGCGACGGCAGACAACAAACCGAACTTTGCGGCGATCCGCGACAATATCCTTTCCGGGCAAGGCAGGGAATATTGGCGCAGTGTTGAGGAACATGCCGATACGCCGGAGTTTCGCGAGTTCATCGCGCAGGAGTATCCACATGAGATCGAGCACTGGGACAACAGCCTGAGCCGCAGGAACTTTGTCAAGGTAATGGGCGCTTCGCTCGCCCTCGCCGGTCTCTCGGGCTGCGTTATCCAGCCGCCCGAAAAAATCGTCGCTCCCGTTCGCTCGGAAGAAAATTATCTGCCTGGAAAGCCGAAGTTCGTTGCGACTGCCATGACGCTAGGCGGTGTCGCAACCGGTTTACTTGCAAAGAGTTACGAAGGCCGCCCCATCAAGCTGGAGGGCAATCCGGATCACCCCGGCAGTCGCGGCGCAACTGATATTTATGCCCAGGCAGCAATCCTCGGGATGTACGATCCTGACCGCTCGCAAGAGACGACTTATCGCGGGGTGCCGAAGACCTGGGAGTCATTCATAGCTGAGTTTCGCTCGGCGATCGACGAAAATCGGCGTGACGGCGGAGCGGGTGTCAGAATTTTAACCGAGACGGTGACGTCACCCACGCTCATCGATCAGATGACAAAGGTGAAAGCAGAGCTTCCGGGTATGAAATGGTTGCAGTACGAACCCGTCAATTCGGATAATGCAATGGCCGGTGCTCGCATGGCGTTTGGCTCGCCCGTCCAGACAATTTATCGATTCGATCGAGCGGAGCGAATCCTCGCGTTAGATGCCGACATTTTATCGGGCTTCAACGTAGGCTACATCAAAGATTTTGCGAAGGGCAGGGCAGTGACTGACGAGAAGACGACGATGAATCGTCTTTACTCTATCGAGACGACAACCACTCTCACGGGTGCCAAGGCCGATCACCGGCTCGCGGTGAAGCCGAGCCAAATGGTTGAGATCGCGAAAGCCGTCGCCGCAGCCCTCGGAGTCGGCGCTGCAGCGTCCACGTATACGGAAAACGCGGCGTGGATCGCCTCGATGGCCAAGGACCTTAATCAATTCCGCGGCCGCTCGCTTGTAGTCGCAGGCGATAGTGCCGATCCGATCGTGCATGCCCTCGCGCACGCTATAAATGGTGCCCTTGGTAACGCCGGGCAGACCGTCGTTTATGCCGACCCGTTCAGTCCCGGTAGCGAGAGGCTGCAGCTCGACCAGTATCGCGAGCTCGTTAGCGAGATCGATGCCGGTGTCGTAAAACTCCTGATCATCCTCGGCGGGAACCCCGTTTACAATACGCCGATCGACATTCGTATGAGTCCCGAACGTCTCGCGAAGGTCCCCATGCGAGTGCATCTCGGACACTACTTCGACGAGACGGCGGAGCAGTGCCATTGGCATGTGCCCGAAAAGCATTTTCTCGAGGGTTGGAGCGATGCCCGCGCGTTTGACGGTAGTGCAACTATAGTTCAGCCGCTAATCGCACCGCTTTACGATGGTAAGGGCGCTCACGAGGTCGTGCAGCTGTTCATGCGAGAGGGCTTCGACAAGCGGGATTACGATATCGTCAAGGAGTACTGGCAGGGAAAAAACATCGCCGCGGCTCCAGCGATCGCCCCGGCCGCTGTGCCGATGGCCGAGGCGGCAGCAGCGAGCTCTTCGCACGGAGCAGACGCGCACGGTGATTCGCACGGTGCGCCTGCTGCGTCTCCGACTCCGGCCGCTTCTCCGTCTCCATCTCCGTCTCCATCTCCATCGGCATCGGTCGCCCCGACGCCGGCCGCTGGGTCTTCGCCGGTGCCCACAGCTTCACCAGGTAGCACCGCGGGTGCGGCAGGTGCAAGAACTTTCGACGATAACTGGCGACGTGCGATTCACGATGGCGTGATCTTCAACTCCGCAGCGACAACAAAGACGGTTACGGCTAACGCAGCATTTCTCGCTCAAAGCGTGCCGACGCAACCGGCTGCAGGGGGAGATATAGAGATCGCGATCGTTCCGGATCCGTGTGTCTACGACGGCAGGTTTGCAAACAACGGTTGGCTGCAGGAACTGCCTAATCCGCTCAATAAGATTACTTGGGATAACGTCGCGCTCGTGAGCCCTCGAACGGCAAAACGCCTCGGCTTAAACAGCGGAAATGACGAACGGGAATACGCGGGCGGAGCGCAGGGCACGAGCTTTATAAATACAAAGGGCGGCAATCAATTCTCAGATCTCGCCACCTTGAGCTATCAGGGAGCCGAAATCAAAAAACCCGTTCCGGTCTGGGTCGCTCCCGGTCATCCGGATGACGTCGTAACCATTTTTATGGGATACGGCCGTACGCGTGCGGGCAGGGTTGGCACGGGGCTTGGTTACAACGCGTTTGATGTTCGTCGATCGGACGCGATGAATCACGGCTTCGGCGAGATCGTAAAAACCGGCGAGACGACGCAGATCGCTTCGACGCAGATTCACTTCAATATGGAGGGCCGCGATCTGCTTCGCACGTGGGACATCGCGAACCTGAAAGAAGAGATCGAGTATGGGCATCAGGAAGATTTCTACCCGAAATCGATGTACCAGACCGGTCACCGCGAGCTCTACAACCAAAACACGAAATGGGGAATGTCGATCGACCTCAACTCGTGCGTAGGCTGCAACGCATGTGTGGTGGCTTGCCAAGCCGAGAACAACATTCCTGTCGTCGGCAAAGAGCAGGTGAATCGTAGCCGCGAGATGCACTGGCTCCGCATCGATGCGTATTATTCGGGTGACATCAACGATGCCGAGGGTCCGCACTTCCAGCCGGTATTGTGCCAACAGTGCGAGCAGGCTCCGTGCGAGGTCGTGTGCCCGGTGCATGCGACGGTTCACAGTGCTGAGGGCCTCAACGACATGGTCTATAACCGCTGTGTCGGTACCCGATATTGCTCTAATAACTGTCCTTATAAGGTTCGCCGATTTAACTTCCTGCTTTACCAGGATTGGACGACTCCGGAGTACATGTTGATGCGAAACCCTGAAGTTTCGATTCGAAGTCGCGGCGTGATGGAAAAGTGCACGTATTGCACGCAGAAGATATCTGTCGCCCGAATTGAAGCCGAAAAAGACGGCGGCCGCGCGATCCGTGACGGTGAAGTTATAACGGCGTGTCAGGCGGCGTGCCCGACAGATGCCATCATTTTTGGGGATATCAATGATGCGGGAAGCATGGTTGCGAAGGCGAAAAAGGACGGCCGTAACTACGCGCTGCTAAACGAGCTGAACACGCAGCCGCGCACGACCTACCTTGCGGCCCTAAAAAATCAGAATTCTGAAATGCCGGACTTCCGGCCGCCGGCGCCCAAGAAGCATCATCCGAAATCGAAGCCCGAGGGTCACGAAACGAATACAGAGGAAAAGCACTAGTCGCCCTTTTTGAGCGGAAGTTCTATGCCCGATAACGTCGATCTACAAAGAAAACTTCGGCCGCCGATGATCGAGGGAGATCATACGCTGGCGAGCGTGACCGACAAGATCGGAGATGTCACGCTCAAGAAGCGCACGCCTTTCCACTGGTTTATCGGATTCGGCATCGCGTTCATGATCGCTCAGGCATTGCTGTTTGCAACCGTCTGGCTGCTCGCAAACGGTATCGGCATCTGGGGCAACAATCAGCCCGTGGGCTGGGCATTCGACATTATCAATTTCGTCTGGTGGATCGGCATCGGGCACGCCGGAACCCTCATCTCGGCGATTCTCCTGCTTCTTAATCAGAAGTGGCGCACATCTATCAACCGCTTTGCTGAGGCCATGACGCTCTTCGCGGTGGCCTGCGCGGCGATGTTCCCGCTACTCCATACCGGACGTCCGTGGCTTGCGGCCTATTGGCTATTCCCGTACCCGAACACGATGGGAATCTGGCCGAATTTCCGCAGCCCGCTTATATGGGACGTGTTTGCGGTGTCGACGTATGCGACCGTTTCCGCGTTGTTTTGGTATGTCGGGCTGATTCCCGATTTTGCGACGCTTCGCGATCGAGCGAAGAATAAGTACTTTCGCTTTGTTTACGCGGCCCTATCGTGGGGATGGCGCGGTTCGGCGAGACACTGGCACCGATACGAGATTACCTATTTGATTCTCGCCGGAATATCGACGCCGCTAGTGCTATCGGTTCACTCGATCGTGTCCTTCGACTTCTCGGTGTCGCAGGTTCCGGGCTGGCACGCGACTATCTTCCCGCCTTATTTTGTGGCCGGAGCCGTGTTTGCCGGATTTGCGATGGTGCTGATCCTGTGTATCCCGCTGCGGCGTTGGTACCGGATGGAGGAATTCATCACGCACACCCACCTGGTCTTTATGGCCAAGGTGATGCTCGCGACCGGTTTGATCGTGGTCTACGGCTACGCGATGGAGGCCTTCTTCGGCTGGTACAGCGCGTCCGAGTACGAGGTCTTCATGGTGAAGAATCGCATCTGGGAAGGGCCGTATTGGTGGTCGTACTGGCTGCTGATCTTCTGTAACGGCCTATCGATTCAACTGCTCTGGTTCAAGCGGTTCCGAGAAAGTGAATTTTGGCTGTTCCTGATCTCGATCATCGTAAGCGTCGGTATGTGGCTCGAGCGGTTTGTCATCATCGTGACGAGTCTCCACCGCGACTTCCTGCCATCGTCATGGGCGATGTATAGTCCGACGATCTGGGACATCACGATGTTTACGGGCACTATCGGATTTTTCTTTACACTGATCTATTTATTTGTGCGTTTTGTGCCGATCATCTCGATGTTCGAGGTGAGGCAGCTGCTTGACGAGCAGCAGGCAAACGAAATACACGAGCTCGAACACAAGGCGTAATTTTTAGTGGATATGAGCAAACCGATCTACGGAATAATGGCGGAATTCGACACGGCTGCACAGCTGGTGGTCGCGGCCCGCAAGGTGCGCGAGGCGGGCTATACCAAGACCGACGCCTTCTCGCCGTATCCGATTCATGAGATCGACGAGGCGCTTGGAATTAAGAAGAGCATCCTGCCATTTATGATCCTCGCGGGCGGTATAGCCGGCCTGCTTGGCGGGCTCGCGCTTGTCTACTACGTGCACGTGCTCGATTATCCGATCATCGTCGGAGGCCGAGCGCACTTCAGTCTTCCGGCATTTATTCCGCCGATGTATGAGCTGACGATTTTGTTTGCTGCTGCGACGGCCGTGCTTGGAATGCTGTTTCTGAACGGTCTTCCGTCGCCCTATCATCCGGTCTTCAATGTTCCGAGGTTCGCCCTCGCTTCGCGTGAAAAATTCTTCCTGCTTATCGAAGCAAAGGATGAGAATTACGACTACGCCGCTACCAAATCTTTCGTCGAAGGTCTCGGAGCGCAGGAGGTTTTCGATGTCGATGAATAGCCGCTTCGCGGAAGTAAAAAGTAAAAAATCAAAAGTCAAAAATATGAAAAGCGGACCTATTTTTGCCCTTTTACTTTTACCTTTTGCCTTTCTAACCGGTTGCGGCGTTCGCTTCGATATGCAGGATCAGCCGCGATACAAGGCGTACAAAAAGAGCGAGTTCTTTAGCGACAAGCGCGGAACGCGGGAGATGCCTGAAGGTACGGTCGCCCGCGGAGAGCTGAGGGCCGATAAGGGCTTCTACACGGGAAAGGTTGACAACCCAAACGCGAACGCCCAGGTCGAAACGACCACCGACGCGACGGGCAACACCCTCGTCTCCAGCTTTCCTAATGACATCGACGAATTTCCAGTCCCTGTGACAAAGGAACTTGTCGATCGCGGGCAGGATCGTTACAACATCTACTGTATCGTGTGCCACGGCCCGATCGGCAATGGCGACGGAATGATCGTCCGGCGCGGGTTTTCGCAGCCGCCGACTTACAATGACGACCGTCTGAGAAACGCGCCAGTCGGGCACTTTTACGATGTGATTACGAACGGCTGGGGCAAGATGAATAGTTACGCGTCCGTTTTACATCCCGCGGATCGCTGGGCAATTGTTGCCTACATCAGGGCACTGCAGGTTAGCCAAAATCCGGATCAGAATCTGAGCATGACTAACGCAAATACGTCGAACACGGTCCCGACCACGACCTCGACTAACACAAACGCTGCAACGCGCGGAGGGGCGCGGTAAATGGCCGAGCTCGACAGCTATTACGCCCCAAAGGAACTCGAACGAGTCCGAACTCTGGCGCTCGGGATCGGCGGCATCGCGCTCATCGTGTGGGCTGTTGGGCTCTATTTTAATCCGGAGCAGGGACTACGTTCATGGCTGCTCGGCTTTATATTCTGGGGCGGCATTTCCATCGGCGGGCTCGGCATCCTGATGCTTCAATACCTAACGGGCGGAGCGTGGGGCATCGTTGTTCGTCGCATAGTCGAGGCCGCGGCGCGCACGCTGCCACTCGTTGCGATACTTTTCATTCCGCTTGCAGTCGGCGTGATGCTTCATACGTTTATGGAGTTTACGCACCTGCCGCCAGACGATCACGTAATGGAGCACCGCGGCGTGTATATGGCCCCATGGTTCTGGGTCGTGCGTTCTGCGGTCTATTTTGCACTGCTCGGATTTATGACTTATCTTCTCGTCGGATGGGGTGAGCAGCAGGACGCAACCACGGCTCTCGAGGGCGCTGAGCGGCTGATGGAAAAAGCATCGCGATTCTCAGGCCCCACCATGGTGATCTACAGCTTGATCGTTACGCTCGCGGTTGTCGATTGGGTGATGATGCTCGATCCCCACTGGTTCTCGACGATCTGGGGGCTCTTGTTTATCGTGGGTTGGGCACTAAGTACGTTCTCGTTTTCGGTGGTACTCCTTGCTTTTCTGAGCGATAAAGCGCCGATGGATCGGATTCTGACTCCGCGTCACTTTCACGATCTCGGAAAGCTTATGCTCGCGCTCACGATGGTCTGGGCGTATTTCAACTTTTCGCAATACTTGATCATCTATTCGGGCAACATCCCTGAGGAAACGACTTGGTTCATCACGCGTTCGGCGGGTGCATGGGGTGCAATCGGCGTACTGCTTATCATTTTCCATTTCGCGTTTCCGTTCCTCGTCCTGCTCAATCAGGATTTCAAACGACGTGCCCGATGGATCGCTTCGCTCGGAATATTTATCCTGATCATGCGGCTCGTCGATATGTTTTGGAATATCGGTCCGACGCCGCGCATTACAGAGGGCATCGTCGACGGCTCGTTTCACGTAAGCTGGCTCGATTTTGTGGCCCCGATTGCAGTCGGCGGAATCTGGCTGTGGTGGTTCTTCGGAAGTCTGATGAAGCGGCCTCTTGTGCCTCTTAAAGATCCGTTTTTCCCGAGCGCAGTGACGCACGGAAGAGGGCATCACTAAGAAGTTATGACGTCGAAGAAACAGGAATTGACTCCGGCCGATTACGAGAAGCCGTACGAACAAAACGAGATCGCACTCAAGGGTATCGTTGGTTTCGCGATCGGGCTGTTTTTGTTGATCGTGGTGACGTTTGGGTTGATGTTTGCGTTTCTGAATGCGCTAAAGGACGTCACGGCCAGTGACGCGACGCCCGCGAATCCGATGCGCGAGAGTGAAAAAGACCGTTTGCCGCCCGAACCTCGCCTGCAGCTCGCGCCGGGATTCGGTGTCGATTCGACGTCCGGCCGAGTAAATTTTGAGCTCGCCGCTCCTCAGAGCGAATACCGGGAGTTGCAACGGCAGTATAAGGAGACCTGGACGAAGGGCGTCAAAGATGAGCGAACCGGCATGTTCACGGTGCTTCCGATCGAAGAGGCGAAAGCAAAACTACTGACCCAGAATATAAAGGCCAAAACGGGTGAGCCGGCAGAGGCCGCCAAGATGGCGTCGCGAAAATTCATTTCGGATGCCAGTTCGGGCCGAATGGCGTCGGAAACGCGGCGCTAGTTAATGGTGAACAACGAATGGTGATTAGTGGAAGGAAAACAACTAGGGTTCAGATGACGTTGGCAATGCACGATCGCATGCTAATGCTTCTGATGCTGTTCATTGTTGCCCTTTCACTGGTTACCCCGGCCTCTGCTCAAAAGACCGAGCACTATAAATCGCCGCTCTACAGCCCACGGACGTACGATCCGAGTGTCACGGAGACAAAGGGCCTGCCGCCGGCGCTAAAGGAAGTTGGGATCGAGCAGCGGCTCGGCGAACAGTTGCCGCTTGAGGCGGTTTTGAAAGATGAGGACGGAAAGGCCGTAAAGCTCGGAGATTATTTCGCGAAGGGAAGGCCCGTTATTGTCGCTTTCGTCTATTACGAGTGTCCAATGCTGTGCAATCAGGTGTTGAACGGCCTGACCGGCTCGCTCAAAGGAATGTCGATCGACGCGGGCAAGGATTTCGACGTCATCGCCCTGAGCTTTGACGCTCGCGAAAACGACAACGCCGCGCTCGCCAAAAACAAAAAGGCGAGCTACATGGAGCGGTATGCCCGCCCCGGTACCGAGAATGGCTGGCACTTTTTAACTGGCAGCGAAGAATCGATTCTCGCTGTAACTCGTGCGGCCGGATTTAATTTCAAATGGGACGAGAAATCGAATCAGTTTGCGCATGCGGGTGCGGTCATGATTGCAACGCCAGATGGCAAGATCTCGCGATATCTCTACGGCATCGATTACGCGCCTAAGGATTTAAAATTCGCCGTGATGGAATCCGCCGAGGCACGGGTCGGCTCGCCCGTCGAGCAGCTGATGCTCTATTGCTATCACTACGATCCTTCGACGGGTAAATACGGCCTCTCGGTGCTGCGTGTGATGCGTATCGGCGGTGTCGCCACTCTTCTGGGCATTGGTGCGATGCTTTTTGTTTTTTGGCGTCGGAATAAGAATAAGTTAAGTGAAGCGTAGACGCGCGATTTATGATGCAGAGTAATCAGTGGATTCCATTGTTTCCGGAACAAGCCTCGTCATTTGCATGGCAGGTCGATCTTCTGTACGGGTATCTTATCGTCATCAGCGTGGTCTTCTCGATCCCTATTGTTGCGGCCGTGTTTTATTTCGGAATCCGGTATCGCGAGGTCGAAAGGTATTCAACACCCGACGAAATGCACGGCTCGATGGTGCTTGAGACCGTCTGGTCCATTATCCCGTTCGTTGTATCGATGACGATCTTCCTCGGAGGCGCGATCGTCTTTTATAATCAGTTTACGCCGCCTGCCGATTCGATGGATGTTTACGTCGTTGGCAAGCAGTGGATGTGGAAGATCCAACACGAATCGGGCCAGCGCGAAATCAATGAGCTACATGTGCCTGTCGGCCGCAATATCAAGCTGACGATGACGACCGAGGATGTGCTGCACGACTTTGACGTCCCCGCATTCCGTACAAAGGTGGACGTCGTACCGGGCCGCTACACTTATATGTGGTTCCAGCCAACGAAGCCCGGCAAGTACCGGCTCTTTTGCGCCGAGTACTGCGGGCTCAACCACTCGGGAATGGGCGGCTGGGTGTATGTGATGGAGCAGCGCGACTTTGACAATTGGCTTAGCGGAAACGTCTCGGGCCAGACGCCGGTCGAGGCGGGCAAGGACCTTTTTGAGAACAAGCTCGGTTGCGCCTCGTGTCACGCCGGTGGGGCAACGCAGCGTGGCGCCAAGCTCGAGGGAATTTATAACGAAGAGATCAAGCTGGTCGGCGGCGCTACCGTGAAAGCGGATGATAACTATATTCGAAACTCGATCTTGAATCCCGCGTCGCAGGTGGTCGAAGGGTATCAGCCGATAATGCCGACGTTTAAAGGCCAGGTTACGGAAGAGCAGTTGAATTCGCTGGTCGTTTATATCAAGTCGCTGAGTCCGACTGCCGCCGGTGCGACGTCGAGCTCGCCGCCCGCCACCGCCGCGAATACTGTGCCTGCAAGCGGGAATACGAACCGCTCGACAAATCCGCAGGCGAATGCGAACGCGGCGATACGCGGAACGTCGAATCCGAACGCGCCGAATAGCAATAGATAAGTTTTTGAGTCAGGGAAGACTATGCAAACGCAGGAAGCAATACGACCAAGCATTACGGATAAGCCGCGACAGAACTATCTGACCAACGGCTACACGATAAAGTCGTGGCTGCTTACAAAAGACCATAAACGCATCGCGATTATGTATCTGATATCGGTGTCGGCGTTCTTTATGATGGGCGGCCTCTATGCGGCTGCAATTCGTCTCGAACTCCTGACGCCGGCGAGCGATCTGCTCGAGTCGGGCACCTACAACAAGGTCTTCACGCAGCACGGGATCTTGATGATTTTCTTCTTCTTGATTCCCTCGATCCCTGCGGTATTGGGCAACTTCCTGATACCGCTGATGATCGGCGCCAAGGACCTTGCATTGCCGCGGATCAATCTGCTTAGCCTCTACATCTATTGGATCGGTGGCGGGCTCGTTCTATTTGCATTGATGCAGGGCGGAGTTGATACCGGTTGGACGTTCTACGCTCCCTACAGCACGACGTTCTCGAACACTTATGTAATGCTCGTCGGGCTGGGCATCTTCGTTAATGGATTTTCGTCGATTCTTACGGGCCTGAACTTTATCGTCACGATCCACACGATGCGTGCACCGGGAATGACTTGGTTTCGGCTGCCGCTGTTTGTGTGGGCACACTATGCGACGAGCCTGGTGATGATCCTTGGAACGCCGGTAATCGCCATCACGATCCTTCTGCTGGCACTTGAGCGTGCGGGCGGGATAGGGATCTTCGATCCTGCAATCGGCGGCGATCCGATCCTGTTTCAGCATCTTTTCTGGTTCTACTCGCATCCGGCGGTATACATCATGATCCTGCCGGGGATGGGCGTAATTTCTGAGCTGATCTCGAATTTCTCGCGAAAGAAGATATTCGGATACGAATTTATCGCGTTTTCGTCGATCGCCATTGCAGTCTTTGGCTTCCTCGTCTGGGGACACCATATGTTCGTCAGCGGCCAGTCAATGTATGCGGGACTAGTGTTCTCATTCCTGACGATGGTCGTGGCGGTGCCGTCGGCGATCAAGATGTTTAACTGGGCCGCGACCTTGTATAAAGGCTCGATCTCGTTCGACACGCCGATGCTGTACGCGATCGGTTTTCTCGGGCTGTTTCTCATCGGCGGGCTGACCGGACTCTTCCTCGGTGCAATGGGCCTTACAGTGCATCTCACGGATACGTATTTCGTTGTCGCCCACTTCCATTACGTGATGGTCGGCGGGCAGGTGATCGCGTATCTGGGCGGGATTCACTACTGGTGGCCGAAGATGACCGGCAAGATGTATTCCGAGTTTTGGGGCAAGATCTCGGCGATGCTCGTATTTATCGGATTTAACCTGACATTTTTCCCGCAGTTTATCCTGGGTTACATTGGCATGCCGCGTCGATATGCGTCCTATCCCGAGGAGATGCAGGTGCTGAATATCTTTTCGACGGCCGGGGCTTCGGTGCTGGGTGTCGGGCTTGTGATGCCGCTGATCTATCTGGGCAAGTCGTTGATTAACGGTAAGCCTGCCGGCGACAATCCGTGGATGCTTCCGGGCCTAGAGTGGCGAACGCAATCGCCGCCGCCGACCGAGAATTTTGACGTAATGCCGGTCGTTACCTGGGAGGCGTACGAATTCGGTGAGGAGAACGGCCTGGACCTCGAGGCGGCGAGACGACGTGATCGGGAGATGGCAAGCGACTTTCAGAAAAATTAAAGATGGCTACACACGTTGGAGAACATAACGACCACGGCCATGCTCACGCCCCGGGACTGCAGCATCAGTTCGAGGATATGAAGCAGCAGGAGGAGAGCGTCTCGATCGGGATGTGGATGTTCCTCGTGCAGGAGATCATGTTCTTCGGCGGGTTGTTCACGGCGTATCTTGTGTTTCGCTCGAAGTATCCGATGGCTTTTGCTGTGGGCTCAAACCATCTGGACGCGTTCTGGGGCGGCCTCAATACTCTCGTGTTGATTGTGAGCTCGCTCACAATGGCCCTCACCGTCTACTACGCGCAAAAGGGTAATCGGAACATGCAGGTCATACTGATTCTGCTCACGATGTTCTTTGGTGCGGTCTTCCTCGGCGTAAAGGCGATCGAGTACACGGACAAGTGGAACCACGGGACCGTGCCGATCACCGGGCTTAACAAGGTAGTTCGCGAAGGGCATGGCGACAGCCACGCTTCCAAACCAATCGAGTTTTCCATCGGGCCTAAGGCGTACGCAGCTGAGGCCGCCGGCGGTGAAGAGCACGCATACGTCAATCCGCGTGGCGAATTTCAATGGAACGATTACGACCTGATCGAGAAAAAGGTCGCCGAGCAGAAGGCCGATCCCAACGCTTACATTCTTACGACAGACGAGAAAAACGGCTATTTCTCGTACGGTGAGCTAGACCGCGACAAGTTTCGCGACAAGGTCCGCATTTTTTACTGGATCTATTTCGTGATGACGGGGCTGCATGCCCTGCATATGGTCGTCGGCCTCGGCCTGATGACATGGCTCGGCTGGATGGCGTTTCGAAACACTTACAGCGCCGAGTACTATATGCCCGTCGAGATGTCGGGTCTTTACTGGCACTTCGTGGATATCGTCTGGATTTTCCTCTTCCCGCTGCTTTACCTGTTGGGCAGACACTTTATTGCTGGAGGGCACTAAGCAAGGATTATGGCTGAGCACGGCACTCACGACATGCACGAGCAGCACGAGCATGAGCACATGACGATACCTAAGTATCTTCTGATCTTCGGAATACTTTTTATAGGTACGATCGTCACTTATCTCGTCGCCCTTACGGATTTGGAATGGATCTTTCCGGGTGCGAATACGCTCGTGGCCCTCGCGATCGCGTTCTTTAAGATGACCTGCGTCATGCTGTTTTTCATGCATGTTTACTGGAGCCCAAAGCTCGTGAAGCTCTCAGCGATTGCAAGCTTTTTCTGGCTTGCAATCATGTTCGCCTATACCATGCAGGATTACTTGACGCGCGGAACGGGCGTCTTTGGGCAGTAGCTGGTTTGTTAGTAGTAGATGCGTACGTGTAATAAAAACACGTGCGCATTTGTGTTTTCAGAGGATGGCTATGAGCTCTTTTGCGTGATATTATCGGAACTTTGATTCGGCCTGGCAGCGTATATCTCTTGAGACAACGGCACCTTCAATTTTGGCCATCACACTTGCAATGAAGCCCTTCGGACCCTCATACCTCCGATTATCTCTCCTATCAATACTATTACTTGTCGGATCTTCCGCGGGGTGTATTAGTGTAAAAACCCCGATAAAAACTGCCCGCTTGCTTAAGGTCGAAAATGCCACGCAGGACCAGTTGATGGCCGAGCTCAATCGGTACGCACGCGTTGATTCGATGCGGGCGAAGATGTACCTCAAATTCGAGGATAATTCCTTTGCCGAGTTCGGAAATAAAGAGGTCTATCGCTCCGCTGACGGTGAGATAGTAGTCCAACGCCCGGCGAAGATCTTCCTCAAGGTGCAGGTACCGGTCATCAAATCGGACGTCGCACAAATGACTTCAGATGGTGAGAGCTTTCGGGTTGCGATCCTGCAGGACGGCGGGAGCGGAAAGTATAAGAAGTTTGTAAAGGGAACCAATCGGGCTGACTATTCCAGTCTTCAGCAGACACTGAATGCGACCGACTTCGAGAATGGCGCCGCGAAGATGAAAGAGAGTGTAAATGCGTTTGCGAATCTTAGCCCGCAGCACTTTACGGACGCGATGCTCGTGCGCCCCACCGATACTGCACACGTATATACCCAGAGCACGATCTTCCAGAACGAGATCGACGATACGCAGACTAAGAAGTCGCCGCTTCGGAATGTGATGCGTGGCTACTATCTGCTGGACGAGTTTGCCAGGAATGCGAATGGCGCACTGGTGATCTCCCGACGATTTTGGTTCGATCGGGTCGGGGTCGTTCGTCTCGCCCGGCAGCAAATCTTTGGTGTCGATGGTGAGATCGATTCCGACATCGTTTATGGTCAGGAAGGAAATCTGACCGAGACCGGCGAATACAACAACCTGCCGCTGCAGATTCAGGTGACGCGGCCAAAAGAAAAATATTCTATGAAGCTGACGTATCAGACGCCGGGCGACGTCTCGATAGGGAAGGCCTACCCCGCGACCGCTTTCGTGCTCGAGAATTCCTGGGGACTCGAGGAGGTTGATCTCGATAAGAAACTCCTGAGTGCGACCGCTAGTGTGTCGCCAACGCCTGCGATGCCCAAGGCGGCCCGAAAGCTTCAGTAACTGCTCTCGATGTCTCCGATTCTCAGCACGAAAAATCTGACAAAGTCCTACCGGACCGGCCGCGTCGAAACGCCGGTACTTCGCGGCGTCGATATCGACATTGAGAAGGGCGAGTTCGTTGCGATCATGGGACCATCCGGTTGTGGCAAGTCGACACTGCTGCATCTGCTGGGCGGTCTCTTGAGCCCGACTTCTGGGGACATATTCGTCGACGGCGAAAATCTTGCGGCGGTTTCGGATGCGACGCGCACGGATATTCGCCGACGCAAGATCGGGTTTGTTTTCCAGCGATTTAACCTATTTCCAACGTTGACCGCCGAGGGAAATTTGAAGCTTGCGGAGAAGATTCATACAGGGAACTCGAATGGCGGATCGACACGTCGGCGTGATGTGTTGAGCCTGCTTAAGCTCGATGATAAGTTGAACTCGAAGCCCCTGGAACTCTCGGGTGGCGAGCAGCAGCGTGTAGCACTCGCGCGGGCCGTGGTTAACAGCCCTGCTATAATTCTCGCCGATGAGCCGACAGGGAACCTCGATTCGGAAAATTCTGAGATTGTGCTGAATATGTTTCGCGATCTGAATCGAGAACTGGGTCAGACGATCATCATGATTACGCATAACCCCGAGGCCGCGGCAGTTTGCTCGCGCACGATCAGAATGCGAGACGGTCGAGTCGAGGAGTAAATGAGATGAAAAGCGTCGTGCTCTGGAATTACGAACGCGGTAGCTGGCAGTACGATGTTTTCTGCCTATTGATCATTGCCTTCATATTCCTAACGCCGAAAGACTGGTTTAACAAAACGGACGGGACAACGCGTACGAGTGTCGTTACCGTCAAAACCGAAGCTGCCGAAAGGTAGCCATTTTATTATGTTCGCAAAAATATCTGTAAGACATATCGCTCGAACCGCCTTTTTCGCCGGGGCACTCACGATCTTCGCACTGCCTTCATTCGGCCAGGGACCGCTCGGCGAGATCCTGCAGCGGATGGACAACTTTAATAAGGGTTTGAGCTCGTTGAAATCCACCGTGACGATGGTGAAAACCAACGCACAGCTCGGCGAGAGCGATACCAACATCGGAACGACTAGCTATCTGCCGAAAACAGGTAAACGACCGATGTACGCACGGGTTGACTGGACCCGTCCGGTGGAAGAAAACATTGTCATTATAGGGGACAAATATCAGCTTTTCCGTCCGGCTCTCCGGCAGGTAATCGAGGGCACAACGGCTAGCGCACGGGGTTCGGATAAGGTGGGCGGCGCTTTGCAGTTTATGAGCATGTCGAGGGAACAGCTCAAAGCGAACTATGATGTGCGCTACATCGGCGAGGAAACTATCAGCGACGGAACCAAGACTTTTCACCTCGAACTGACGCCGAAAACTGCAACCAGCTACAAGCTTGCGGATCTCTGGGTCAACGCTGACGGCCTGCCGCAGCAGGCGAAGATTACAGAGCGGAATAACGATACGACTACCGTCCTCCTTACTAACGTTAAGACGAATGTACGTACGGACACTGCAATCTTTAAGCTGAATCTTCCGAAAAATGTGCAGAAGGTAAAGGCGTAGGCCTTAATTGGAAAAGGCGCGGGCGTAAGCAAGGGCGCTACACCCAACCCTTCGTGTATCGCCCTTGCAACGCGCGCCCCTTTTGCAACGCGTCGGTTACAGGTTCTATAATTTTCTGTTTATGCCCAAAGCGAGTAGCTTCAGCAGGTTCACGAGAGGAGTGCGGCACACGGTGCGGGCGTTCGCCTCGACAAAGCATCCGGTGCTCGTGCACATCGTACCGATGCGCCGCTGCAATCTCGCCTGCACCTACTGCAACGAATATGACAAAACGAGTGATCCGGTCCCGATTGACGTGATGCTCGCGCGCATCGATAAGCTTGCGGAGTTTGGTTCATCGGTGATCACGATCTCGGGCGGCGAGCCGATGATGCACCCACAGATTTACGAGATCATCGCCCGAATTCGCCATCACGGGATGATCGCGGGACTCATTTCAAACGGCTATTATTTCCAGCCGGACAAAGTGAAGAAGCTGAACGAGGCCGGTCTCGATTATCTCCAGATCTCGATCGACAACGTTACGCCGGACGACGTATCTAAAAAGAGCCTAAAGGTGCTCGACGCTAAGCTCGTAAACCTTCGCGACCACGCTAAGTTTAAGGTAAATATCAATTCAGTTGTCGGCGGCGGCGTCGCGAACCCGGATGAGGCCTTGGTGATCGCGAATCGGGCCCGTGAGCTCGGGTTCTCGTCAACCGTCGGCGTTATTCATGACAGCGACGGCCTGAATAAAGGTCTTACCCCTCGCGAGAAAGAAGTTTATAAAGAGATCAAGTCGAAAGGCACCCGGTCTTACGCTCGATGGAATTGGTTCCAGGACCGACTCGTCGACGGCGGGGAATATGAGTGGCGCTGTCGGGCGGGCTCGCGTTACCTCTACATCGATGAGGCGGGAATCGTTTCGTGGTGCTCGCAGCAGCGGGGCACGCCGGGGATTCCACTGCTCGAATACACTCACGCCGATATGGACCGCGAGTATCATACGGAAAAGTGGTGTGCCCCGACCTGCACTATTCAATGCGTTCATCAAGTCGGACATCTCGACGCCTGGCGTGACCCGCAAGTTTCTCTGACTCAATACACCAAAAGCAACGGGAAGCGCTTGAACAGCGACACGGTCGCGAAGATATTGGCCGAATAATAAACATATGGTTGATTACTCAGGAATTCAAATCTTTCAGATAGGCAGAAACGCTCTTCGAATTGTGTGGATAGAGAATGAGGCCGATCTTTATGTTTTGATGATAAATCAGAAGAATTCGTGCTGAGGTTATTCTCGACAGAGCAAGAAAACATTTTGATTTTTGAGAGCGATATTCACAGAATATATTTTCACCTTACCTAATTCCAATCCATAAATGTTCGGTCTTGCACGTCCCCAAGTGATACTTTAGTATCAAATTATGAGGGCCGAACTTGTTACAACACTCAAACGTCGTGCAACCGAACTTATCGCCGAGATTGAACGTGATAAGGTGCCCATTATGATAACGCATCATGGGCTGCCGAGTGCCTATCTTGTTGATGTCGAGACGTTTGAGCTTCAGCAGCGGCGGATGCAGATACTTGAAGGTATTGCACGGGGCGAACGAGCCATTGCCGAGGGCGATGTGCTTCCTCATGCTGAAGTCAAGAAGCGCCTTACTAAATGGTTAAAGTAATCTGGACGGGCCCAGCCTACCGCGACCTTCTGGAGATAGCCGAGTACATTGCGGTTGATAACCGGGATGCCGCGGACTTAGTTGTCGGACGTGTCATTCAGCATGTCAACCAACTGGAGATGCATCCCGAGAGTGGATCTGTTGTGCCGGAGATGGCTGGTTCTAGTCTTCGACAACTAGTAGAACCGCCTTGCCGTATCTTCTATCGAGTTGCGGAGAGGACTGTTTACATATTGCATGTCGCAAGATTTGAGAGATTGCTTCGCCTTGGCACGCTTCAGGAACGAGACGACGAATTGGGTTTGGCGGACTAGGCCGAGAACGTCAACAGTCTGCAACTTAAATGTCCGAGACCTCCAACGCAACACTAGAGAGTGATGGCTCAAACCCGTTGTTCGTCGATCTCGGGCGTGCTTACGGCAGTGCGATTCTTTTTTCGTTCCCCATTCTGATGACAATGGAGATGTGGTGGCAGGGGTTTTCGATGAGCGCAACGAGACTGCTCATCTTTACGCTGGTAGCCATACCGCTATTGCTCGGGCTTTCATATTATGACGGTTTCGAGGATACCTTTACGTTCCTCGACGACATCCGCGAAACGTTGATCGCGTATTTTGTAGGCATTACCTCCACTGCACTGATGCTTTATCTTTTCGGCGTCCTGAAACCGGAAATGTCCTGGGATGAACGGATCGGAAAGATTTCCGTTCAGGCAGTAACGGCGAGTCTCGGTGCGATGTTCGCACAGAGCCTGCTCGGCGGCGGCGCCGAGGATGCAGGAGAGGCCGGCAAGCGAAAGCGTAAAGCGACGTATCTCGGTCAGCTATTCCTCACGGTTGTCGGGGCCCTGTTTTTGTCCATGAGCGTTGCGCCGACCGAGGAGATGATACTTATCGCCTTTCAGATGAATGAGTGGCATACGCTGAGCTTGGTTACCGCCACGCTCTTCGTGATGCACGCCTTCATCAACGCGGCCGAGCGCCGCGGGGAGGCCGCGGGAGATTCCACAGATACGGGTCAGGTGAGCCTCTTTGTCCGATATACGCTCGTTGGATACGCGGTTGTGCTTGCCGTCAGTTATTATGGGCTGTGGACGTTCGGCAGCCTGGAGGGAATGGCGTTCCCAGAACAGCTTGAGGCAGTGATCGTCCTGGGCTTTCCCGCTGGACTCGGCGGCTCGGCATCAAGATTGATCCTATAATGGCAGCGAAAAAAAGCACGAGCGCCCGGCGGCATCATGATATCCCGGTCTGGGAATGGGTTGTTGCGGCAATTGGGGCTCTGCTCCTGATCGCGGTGGTGGCGTTCACGCTTTACCGGATCGGCGAGACTCGCGATCCAGCGGCCTTTACGATCGAGGTTGAGTCGGTCGTCGAGACCGGCGGCGGCTATCTTGCAAACCTGCGAATCACCAATACGGGCGACGAAACCGCGGCCGCGCTTACGCTTGAGGGAAAGCTAATGCAGGGCGGTGAGGAAGTCGAAACTAGCACCGCAACCCTAACCTACGTCCCCGCAAACTCAACCCGAAATGCCGCAATGGTTTTCACTCAAGACCCGCGCACGTTGAAGCTCGAAATCAGACCGCTCGGTTTCGAAAAACCGTAAACGTTACCCGTACCAATCGTCGTGCTTCGACCATCCAAAACAAGCTAGGCACGAAGTCCAGATCCACTGATAGAGACAACCTGGGCAGAGTCCGCGCGTCTCAAAAGTATTCCATTCCGTACCACAACCACCGGCAAAGTATTCGGGTGCATCGACGGGACCGCACGCCCACAGGCTTGACCGATCCGGACGCCACCGACAGATCGGACACCTAATCTGCGATGTTGTCGCCTCATCTTCACGTTGATGCACGGCTTCCGTAGATTCCGAGGCGGAGCGTTTCCCCGCTCGTAGAAATTGGAGAGGCGATTCCATGCGTTCAGCGTTTTGCGACCGCTTCGCCGATCGTCCAGACGGTGACGGAGCTTGATAGGCCGAGGCCCGACAGTCGGCCGGCGAGCATGACGATAGTTTCTCCGTCCTCGACGACCTGTGCGTTGCGTAAAGTCTTCTCACCAATCTCGAGCATTTTTTCAGTGGCGTCGGTTTCTTCGGGTGAGTGGCGGGCGATCGTTGCACCGCTCATACTCAGTGCCTTATCGAATAGCGGGTGAACACCCCAGAGAAGAGAGAGTTGGCTGCGTGCGTCCTCCGAGGTGGTCAGGGCAAAGATCTGCAGGCCCGACCGGAATGACGAAAGGCGTCGTGCCATCAGACCCGATTCGGTGAAGACGCCAACCTTGTCTGTGTTCATTTCCTTTGCGGCGTAGGCAGCTGCCTTGCAAAGCGCCTGGCTCGTTCGTTCCGAGGGGAGCTGGGAGAATTTCGCGTTCTTCTTAAGCTGATGCGGCTTGATGGTTTCGGCGGCGTCGATTATTCGGCCCATCGTGCGAATGGTCTCGATCGGATGGGCGCCCGTCGCAGTCTCGGCCGAGAGCATCACCGCGTCGGTGCCATCCCAAACAGCATTGGCAACGTCGGAGGCCTCGGCGCGCGTCGGCGATGGATTGACGATCATCGATTGCAGCATCTGAGTCGCAGTTATGACGAATTTATCGTTTGCGACCGCGCGATCGATAATTAGTTTTTGATAGACGGGCACGAGCTCTACGCTCGTTTCGACTCCGAGATCGCCGCGGGCGACCATGAGGCCGTCGGCTTCCTGAATGATCTCGTCGAGATTCTCGATTGCCTCCGCCTTTTCGATTTTGGCGACGAGAAGGGCGCGGCAGAGTTCTCGTTTGTTCAGCTTTTTAATGAGCCCCTTTACCTCGCGGCAGTCCTCAGCCGTACGAACGAAGGAGAGCGCCACATAGTCGACACGCTGCTCCATCGCCCACTCGAGATCGGCGTGGTCCTTCGCGGTCATCGACGGGATCGGAAGTTTTGTGTTTGGCAGGTTAATACCCTTCCGCTCGCTCAGCATACCGCCTGTAACGACACGGCAAAAGATGTCGCCGCCGCTCTCGCTCTCAACAATCAGCTCGATCGCACCGTCATCGATGAGAACGCGCGAACCGTGCTCGACAACGTCGGGTAGTCGGTCAAAATTTGTCGCGACAATCGTCGAATCGCCCTCGATATCGCGGGTCGTGATGGTAAATCGCTGGCCGGCTTTTATTTCTACACTTTTGTGATCTTTGAGCGTTCGCGTGCGGATCTTCGGACCTGAGAGATCGACAAGGATTGCAAGCGGTTTTGCGACGGCGGCAGCCGCGGCGCGGGCGGTGGCGATCGCATCGAAGTGTTCCTCGCGAGTGCCATGCGACATATTGATGCGCACAGCACTAACGCCGTTGTGGAGCATCAGTTCGATAGTCGATTGCTCACGTGAAGCCGGGCCGAGTGTGGCGAGTATTTTTGCTTTTCGCATCTATCCAAAGATTTTAACGTAATCGAACGATTAATCGAGAGCGCGGCTCTTAGCGAGGTAGGAATGAACCGCAGCGACGAACGTTGAGTGAGACCACGTCAGCGGGGAAACCGAAGCAGGCTCCCCGGTAAGCGGATTCAGCTGCTCGGCAAGGACTCCCGAGGGCATCGCACGATCGGCCGTCCATTTCAGAAGTTCGAGTGCTTTTGCGAGATGGTCTTTAGTTGTCGCCGAAGCGATGTAATATTCCGCGAGCCAGAGGGTGCAAATGAACCATGGATTGCCCGTCGTTTCCTGTGTGACCCGAACATAATCGTCATTCTCGAAGCGGGCGACCCCGCCGACGTCGGTCCTGAGCCGGAGCTTTTCCTCGATTGCTTTCATCGTACTCACTACAACATCATCGCTCGCGTCGAAGCAGTCGAAGTAAAACGTCGCAAACAGAGAAGCGTCCACGGCTTCATCTAAATCCACGAGCCGGCCGTCTCGAAGATCAACGCCGCGCAAGAACCTTTCGTGCTCCTCACTGTAAAGATGCTGTCGCATCGCTGCGACTATCTCGGAGGCGGAGCGCGTGTACGTGTCTGCCTTCTCGGCGTCGGCGAACAGAGACGCGAATTTCGCCGCGGCTCGCAGCCCCGCAACAACGGTCGCGCAAGTATACGTGTGGACTACCTTGCGATTCTCCCAGAGGTTCCAGCTCGGCAGCGGCAATTTGAATGTCGCGTCACGAAATTGCGTCATGAAATCCGCGCATGGAACGACCATTTTGCGATACATGCGATGGCAGAACTCGATATCACGGTAATTTTCGTAGTGGTGCCAGAGAGCCCACAGGACGAGCGCCGTCGCATCTTCCTGGATCGGCACGAGGCCTTGCTTCATAGAAGCGTCCCAAGACGAATGCCAGCCGGACGCGATGGTTCCGTCGGGATTGTACTTTTGCAGAAAGTAGCCGTTTGCGTGAACGATGCGCGAGCAAAGATCGAAAAACGAACGAGTCGGGCTTGAATAACCGGCGCTGTCGAGTGCGTGTGCGACGAACGCCCCATCGCGGGTCCAGAGATAGCTGTAGTGGTCGGTGGCTCGTGCGGTAACGTCTGAGTCGTTCGCGGCCAGAATAGCCCCACGGTAATCGATCTGCGTGTGAATGATCAGCAGCGAGCGTTTGTAAAAATCGATGAGCTCGACCGGCAAATCGCCAAACTCGGTGTCATTTTTGTTCACCCACGCCCGCCAATAATTCGCTGTGTAGTCAAGATGCAGCTGAGGCCGGCTTTCGAGAATGTGTGCATCTAACCTTGTAACCTCATCCAGCGAAGTGCCAGCGACGATCCAGTAAAACAGGACATTCTCGCCATTCGGCTCCAAATCAAAATTGACCTGGATCGTCGAGTCCACAGAGCCTTCGGTTGTCGAAGCTCCGTTCAGAATGCCGTCCTCGGCATCTCGCCACGTGCCTTCCAGATCGCCGAAAGCCTTGCGGCCCGTCGCGAAGTTATGAAAATGTGGTAACGAGTTGATCAGAAAATAGCGATGTTTTTTATAGTGAACGAGCGCCTGGGCGGTCGGCTCGTAATAAGCAGTGTCGCCCACGGCGTTTTCGTAGATGCGGAAGTCCTGGTGGAAGAATAACCGCGCCTTGCGCGCGCGGTTCGCGCGATTCTTTACTCTTACTCGGCGCAGAAAGATGTTGTCATGGCTCGCGACGGTGTCGTTGCACTCGAGAGCGATGGCCAGGTCATTGTTTATAAGATTTGCCGAGGTGACGAGAGTTTCGTCAAGATACTTCAGCTCGCGATTCCATGCGTCATCTGAGACCCAGGAAAAGCTCCCGTCCACCCACAAGCCGAAGCGCGAAGGGTGTCCGAGCGTATGATTTTCCTGCCCAACATGCGGAAAATAAATGTCGCGGATTTGATACTTATCGTCGAAATTGATCAGCAGGCTGCCGTTGCCGACGGGAATATCTCTCATAACGGCGGCCTATTTAGCGGCGAGTGCGAGCTCGACTGCGGCTTCGATTTCGCCTGCAATCCTGGGGTTGAAACCTACAAATTTCTTTACGATCTTTCCGCTGCGATCGATGACGAGCGTCTGAGGGATTGCAGAGTTCTCAGCGAAGATAAAACGCGTCAACTCCTCCTCGGGGAACGCGAAGGGGTAAGCCATCTTTGTATCCGAGATAAAGTCGGGGATTTGTGGCCGATCGTCCTCTCCACCAACGTGAAGGCCGACGATGACTAGCTCGCTTCCGTATCTCGCGGCAAGCAAATTTAGGTGAGGAATCTCCTCGATGCAGGGCGGGCAGAAAGTCGCCCAGAAATCAAGAATAACCGCCTTGCCGGAAAGGCTGCCGAGAGTCTGCACTCGGTCGTCTTCGAAGTTCCACGTCATTTCCGCTAGCGGCTTCGAGGGTGGCAGCGGCACATTCGTTTGTTGTACGTCATTGATAGAAATTGGCTGATTCGACACCGAAATAGGAGCCGCCGAAGGCCGACAACCGATCAACAGTAAAGCAAAAAACGATATGACAGCCGCGTTGCGCATAAAAGTAAATCGTAGTTGGAAATGGAGCTTTTGTAAAAGTCGACGTCGCGGACCAGTGCATCAACTCTCGCCTTCCAGTCGCTCCTTTGCTCGTTCAATAAAGGTGCGGATCATTATGGTGATGCGTTTCGTCATTTCCTTGCTGATCAGCGATTCGCCGGCGATGCCTGCCAGGAAGTGCAGGTCACTCGCCTTTTTTCGGCGAAGCTCGACGAGTTGAGAGAACCGCACCTCGGTCGCGTTGTCGGCCCTTACAACAAAGTCGGCCGAGTAGCGGAGGAAATTTTCGGCCTCGCCCGCTCGAGGCATCTGCTCGACCCTATCTTCGGACGGCTCGCCCTCGACGACCGCAAAACGCTGCGAAATCTTCCCGACGACCGGAACCTCCACCTCAACCTCCCAGTGCGCAACGCCTTTCGCGTCCAGATGAATCTTCTGTACGCCGGGCATCAAATCCGCGAAGTTGCCGACATTCGAGAAGAACTCGCGCGCCCTTTCCAAGGTAGTTTTCAGATCTACTGAATCGCTGTACCCAGCCTTAACGGTGAAGGTCATTATGAAAGTGTTCTAAAAGGCCTCATCAGGTGCAAGCGAGCGTTAGAAGATCCCATTAAACGCGATTGAATTGAAGAAGGGCCGCGTCATCGCACGCGTCATTCCACGGAAAAAAGGATCCTCCGCAAACAGGACAACATGTCCAGCACCCTGGCGTTCGTCGATCAGGTATGCGGTACCGCGAAGCAATCTCTCCGTGTTGCCTTCCCATACAAAACCGGAAACCGTTAACGCCTTTCGCGAATTTGCGTCGAAGATCATCGCGTTCGTACCTTCCTTCGAGATCCTAAAAAACGCACCGCCCGTCAAGAGCACCGCCACTTCGTCGCGATCGATTCCGTAGGTAATATAAGCCGTGCGATCAACGGTCGCCCGCATAAAGGAGCCGGGAAGTGCCTCGGGAACTTTATTTGCATCGGCCGACGGAGACGCAATCGGAGGCAGCGGGCGCGGAATCCCTTCTGTGCGGTCCGTGGGCATATCAGGCTGCGGCGGATCGCCTGGCTTCGCGGCCGCGGGCGGGGTTGTCGGCGTGCCGGACGGTGAGGGTGATGGGGAGGCAGCGGGTTCGGCAACCTTTCCTTTGTCTTCGTCTTCAGCGCTGCCGACAAGTTTGGTCGATGTAAGTCCGACGTCCTTTAGCGCCGCATACACTGAGCTCCCTGAAATTGTAACGATCGTTCCGCCGCCCGACGCGAACGCCTTCAAAGCAGCGGCGCCTCCCGATCCGAGACCGGCCGCGTAGCGCGCTGCGGAGCCGTCGGGGAGTATTAGAACGTTGTAATCTTTTAGCCCACCGCCTCGAATGTTCGCCATCGTCATCGGCGTGAACTTGACGCCGTACTTATCAAACGTCCACCAGATGGAACCATAAGACTCCTGCACGACCCCTTCGTCCGCTGCGATCGCGATTTTTGGTGCCCGCAGGCTCGGCACATTCTCTCCGCCGACGCCGGTGTCGCCCTCCTCTGAATAACCAGTGTTAGCCGCGACGACATTCACGCCCATTTCGAGCGCGAGGGCAGCGACCCGGTCGTGGATCGTCTCGGGGTTTCGCGATACACGGACAACAAATGTGCCCGGCTTCCAATTGCGACCCGCAGCATTCAACTGCCGGGTAGCGACGGCCACCTTGAAACCTTCCTGAAGCAGCCGCACAACGAACGGTCCAGTCGTGTCCGTCTCGTATGGAATGATGTAGGCGATGTGTGCTCGACCCGTGAGACTGCCGCGTTTCGCGCGTTCGAGATAGCCAGCATCGACCATGCTGGCTGCGACGTTCCCGGTGTCTTCTGTCCACCACGCATCTACGCCGAACGAAAGCGGCATCGACCAGGCGGTGATATCGTAAAATCCGTAGAACTCCTTACGCTGGCCTTTTCCGCGGAGCTGGTTCCGGCGGAAGCGCTCCAAATTGTCATCGACAAATGCCTTGTCTTGCGGCGTGTCCTGTTCGAGTACCGCCTTGATAAAAATGCGTTGCGGCTGATCGAGATCGATGATGTACGAGCCCGCCGGAAACGTCTTTGCTCGTGCCGCTGCATTCTTTTCCAAATAGTCGTGGGCGGTCGATGAAGTAAATGGCGCCGACGCAACTTTGACCTCGACATTGCTTAACCGGAGGACCTCGATCATCTCGGCCGCCTTAACTTTGTCGCTTGTAGGATCGATAACCACGCGCTTGAGGCGCGACGTTGAGTCACCCATTGCCTTGCGGCGAAATTCGTAGAAGTCTCGGATTCGTTCGACCTTGTTTTTCGAGGTCGCCTCGAGAGTGGTCATCGAGGCCACATAGTGTTTTGCGATAGACGAACGAAACGTAACGATGGTGCCGTCGTCACGCGTCCATTTCAGCCCTTTCGGCCCGCCGCCGTCGGTTTCGTAGGTCATCCCAATTGCGCCGTTGAGCGACGGATACATATCCCAATAGCCAGGATAAAATGCGTCGAAGATGTCGCGAACGTAGTAATCCCAGCGGTTGCGATCAAACGCCGCAGCATTCGCGCGCCCGTATATTTCGAGCCAGCGGTTGTACGTCGGCTGCGGCAGATTCGGATTTATGGGAAGGGCCACCGGCGGGAAAAAATACTGGTCCGGCTGGCCGTGATGGTCCACCGCGAGGTGCGGGTGCCATTCCATGTAGGCCCGCTGCATATTACGCGATTCCTTTTGCGTAAAGGCGAGCGTGTCCCGATTTAAATTGAAGCGATAATGATTCACGCGACCCCAGATTGCCCACGGTTCGCGATGCTCGATCGCATTTACGTCCGGCGACCCGATCGCGACTGAGTTGTACCATGTGGCAAAGCGCTCGTGCCCGTCCGGATTCTCGCCGGTCACCACGAGCACTACGGTGTTCTTCAGGATGTCGAGGGTGGCGGGCTCATTCGACGCTGCAAGCTGATAGATCACCTGCATAAAGGCTTCGAAGGACGAGGACTCATTACCATGAATGGTGTATGCCATCCAGGCGATCGAGGGATTCGATTGAGCTATAGAATTCGCATCCGAGGCTGAGGTTTTTCGAGGATCTGCGAGACGTGCATTCTGAGCCTTAATCTCATCGAGGCGGGCAATATTCTCGGGCGATGAGATCGCGACGAGGTGCTGCATCCGATGCTCGTTCGTAGTCCCGATATCTAAAATTTTCACACGCTCGGGGGCCGCAGCAGCGATTCGCTCGATCACCTTTTCCATTTGTGCGTAGGTCGTGTGGTGATCACCTACATCGAAACGCAGCGACTCTTGGGGTGTCGGCACGTTTGCCCGGTAAGGCCCGCGATCGTAAAACTCGAACCGTGGCTCGAGCTGCGCGATCACAGGAAGGGAACAGGCCGTTAGCAGGACGATGCCCCACAGCATCGAAGCGAAATGTTTTCGTATCATTTTCTCGAAGGAAGATTTGCTAATATTTTTACGGATTATAACAGATGCCTGAATTCACGACGACTACCTGCCCGCGATGCGACGCCTCGACAATGAAGAATTGGGATGAGCTCGATCGTGACGAAAGAATGCTGGTCGCCGCGCTGCCGGCCTCAGTCAATCATCCCGATCACGAAAAAAGGAGCCTCCGCGTCTGCACGCGATGCCTCCATATCGAAACTCGCAAATCCGAGAAACGGGCTTAGATTTTAGTCAGTTTTCATGGCCTGAGTCTTCGCAATCGCGGCTACTGACAGACTTGAGCTTGTCGTAAGGATCGCGACTTAAACCGATGAGGAGAGTTTTTCTCAGCGATTTGAGAATAATGTTGTCGAGATCGCCTTTTAATTGCGGAATGCGGATCGCGGATTAGTAATAACGGCATTACTCGGCGTTATCGGTTCGGAGTCGGTTATTTCGCGAAGGACGCCGCCCTTTACCTTGTTTTTTATCTTGTACGGATAAGTTCCGGTCAGCAGTTTGAAAAGTATCACGCCGAGGCTGTAAACGTCTGTCGCAGTTGTTATTGGCGAACCTTTGATCTGCTCGGGGCTAGCAAATTCCGGCGTCAGCGTTCCCGTAAATACTGCTCACGAGCGTTTATACCGGAGCTTGGCCGCGCTCAAAAGGCAAAAACGACGTGATCGAGCCTTGACCTGTGCCTTGCGGGGGCAATGATTGCGTCTGATCGAGGTCTAGTGGGTTTTTATCGGTGGCTTTGTGCGCTTCGAAAAGGCACGATTCCGGCTCGTTCGCGCCGGTCGGCTTTGTGTCCGGCGCACATATGAGCGTTGAAGCGCTCGCGCCCTCGGAGCTGAGGCACTGCAGGTGCACTCGTTGGCACGCGAGAGGGATAATCTTACTAATAGAACTCCGAATCAAAATATTTGTTGCGTTCTCGTATCAACTGTTGCATACTTAAGACAGCGACCCATCTGTCGCACGAAAAGATAAAGTATGGAATACAACTGGGAAGATTTCGAAGACGGCCCGACGCCTAAGCCAGGCGAGGGCATACACGTAACGCTCAACACGCGCTGCAAATTATTCTTTAATCGACACGCACTCTCAGCCCTCGGCGACCCGGACGGCGTCGCCCTGATGTTCGACCGTCGAAGAGGTGTGATCGGCGTAAAGGCCTCACCGCTCAATCGCAAGAGTGCCTATAAGCTGTGGGATAAGGAATCAGGAAATGGACGGAGCGCATCGGGGCAGATGATCTCGGCAAAGGGCTTCTGCGTGCGCTACGGCATCGCACCGGAGCAGATCCTCGCCTTTACAACCGCGCAGGTGCGCGACGGCATCCTCATCCTCGATTTAAATGAAGTCCGCTCCGCAGAGAAGGCGAAGCGAAAGTGAGCGCCACACCAGGCACCGGGCGTCACACTAATAAAAACCGGCGAGGACGACCTCATAACTAGCGCTTGACCAGAGCTGTAAGAACGGAGCGATGATCACTAGGACTGTGTTACAAGTCTGATCCGACATTTACAGGACTAATTTCGGCGAATAGCGCTACAATAGTGGGTTAAATCAACACTCCCGGAGACGCAATATGTATCAAGATGTGACTACGACACTGACCATTCCGCGAAAAATCTCGCTGAAAACATGGAAATTCGGTGCTCTTGCACTCGCGGCATGCCTCGTTGCGGCAATTGCAGTCTCGTACTACGAAAACAAGGTTCAGGCCGACTCGAGCATCGGCAATGTCCAAACGCCCGCCGCTCCGGGCGACCTTGATTTGTCGTTTGGCAGCGGCGGAAAAGTTATCACTCCGATTGGCAGTTCTCATGACTATGCTAATTCGGTAGCGATTCAAGTTGACGGCAAAATTGTCGCCGCCGGGAGAAGCAACGGCGCAAACTATGATTTTGCGGTTGTCCGCTACAATACTGACGGGACACTTGACACCTCTTTTGGCGGTACGGGCAAAGTCGTCACTCCGGTTGGCAGTTATAGTGTTGCTAATTCGGTAGCGATTCAAACGGACGGTAAGATTGTTGTCGCCGGAAACAGCTTCAACGGCGCAAACATTGACTTTGCGGTTGTCCGTTACAACACAAACGGCACACTCGATACTTCGTTTAACGGCACGGGCAAAGTTGTTACGGCGGTTGGCGGTGGTTATGACTCTGCTCAATCGGTAGCGATTCAAGCGGACGGCAAGATTGTAGCCGCCGGTGGCGGCTACAACGACGCAGACGTCGATTTTGCAGTTGTTCGCTACAACACGAACGGCACGCTCGACACTTCCTTCGGCGGCACGGGCAAAGTTGTCACTCCGATTGACAGCAATTCTGGCGACTTGGCTCAATCGGTAGCGATTCAATCGGACGGCAAGATTGTTGCCGCCGGTTACAGCATCGGCAGCACAGACGGTGACTTTGCGGTTGTTCGCTACAACACAAACGGCTCGCTCGATACTTCGTTTAACGGCACGGGCAAGGTTGTCACTCCGGTTGGCAGTTCTGATGACTACGCTCGAGCGGTAGCGATCCAATCGGACGGCAAGATCGTTGCCGCCGGAAGCAGTTACACCGGCCAAAACAATGATTTTGCGGTTGTTCGCTACAATACTGACGGGACACTCGACACTTCGTTTAACGGCACGGGCAAAGTTGTCACGCCGATTGGCAGCAGTTCTGCTGACTATGCTGCTTCGGTAGCGATTCACTCGGACGGCAAGATTGTCGCCGCCGGTGCCAGCTACAACCCAGCAGGCGCTGACTTTGCGGTTGTCCGCTACAACACAAACGGCGCGCTCGACACTTCGTTTAACGGCACGGGCAAAGTCGTCACTCCGTTTGGCAGTTTTGATGACGTTGCTAGTTCGGTAGCGATTCAACCGGACGGCAAAATTGTTGCCGCCGGTTACAGTGTCAACGGCGCAGACCACGACTTTGCCCTTGTTCGTTATCTGGGCGGTTCAAATATTCGCACCCCTTTTGATTTCGACGGCGACAGGAAGACCGATCTGTCGATCTTTCGTCCGGGTCCTGGAGAGTGGTGGTATAACCGGTCTTTGGATGGTGGAAACAGGGCGTTTCAGTTTGGGGCTGGCACGGACACGATCGCACCGGCTGACTTTACGGGCGACGGGAAGACTGATGTAGCTTTCTTTAGACCATCGACAGGGCAGTGGTTTGTCTTGAGAAGTGAAGATCTCTCGTTCTACGCGTTTCCGTTTGGAACGAATGGAGATGTGCCGGTTCCTGCGGATTATGACGCCGATGGTAAAGCGGATGCTGCTGTGTTTCGTCCATCGACACTGACTTGGTTTATCCAGAAGTCAGGCGGCGGCACGGACATCATTGGATTTGGAGCTGCGGGTGATGTTCCGACAGTTGCCGACTATGACGGCGATGGAAAGGCTGATATTGCTATCTACCGGCCAAACGCAACAGGCGGTGCACAGTGGTGGGTGAGACGAAGTTCTAACGGCTCTGTGTTTGCATTGCAATTCGGCACGCCAACCGACAGAACCGTCCAGGGAGACTACACCGGCGACGGCAAGGCCGACATCGCATTCTGGCGGCCTTCGACAGGCGGCTGGTTTGTGTTGAGAAGCGAAGACTTCTCGTTCTTCTCATTCCCATTTGGAACAAACGGCGACATTCCAGTCCCCGGCGACTACGACGGTGACGGACGAAACGACGCTGCGGTCTTCCGTCCTTCGAGCTCAACTTGGTTTGCACAACGCTCGACGGCCGGCACGCTCATACAGCAGTTCGGCATCGCAGGTGACATCCCGCTGCCGAGTGCATACGTGAGATAGGGAAAATCGGGCATAAGCCCGCACAAAGTAAGGGCGATACACCCGAGTTGGAGGTATCGCCCTTACTTCGTGCGGGCCTGCGCCTTGTGCGGGCTTCGCCAATAAGAGGCCACCCGCTCACGCAGAAGGTTCTCCATTACTTCGTGCGGGGCTTGTCCAAGAACTATAAACAGCTCCATTGGCCGCCGACCATCATTGCCGGGGCACCGGTTCCGCCCGGGCGATACCGCTGTGCCATCAGCCTGGATTGCCTAGGTCCTGGATGTATAATTTGCCGCGAAGCACTAGAATTGCGTCGCGGCTTTTTGCCGGGAAATGCCGGGAGGCCTTTTCGTGCAACCGCAAGCAGCTTAAGGAGTCATCTGAACGCCGAAGTCAAAGAACTTCGAACCCACGCCTGCAGCCGTGTTCGAGTTGCCGGAATTGACGAGCATGAAGCCGTATTCGCCCTTTTTCAGGTCGACAGCCGGCGTTACCCTGAAGATTCCGTTGCCCATATCCTCGGCCTTTACCTGGACAACATATTCGTCCGATAGACCACCCTTGGCACCGAATGCGTTGGATTTGCCGATCGTCACCTCGCGGTTATCGCTCCGCTGATTAAACCTAACAAGCGTGAACTCCCTCGGGTCCGACGGCACTCCGCTCGCGGTGTTGAGACCGCCGCTAGTAATGTCGAGGTAAAAATAGAAGATCGGCATGGCATTTTGAATTTGCAGGTTGGCGGTGCGTCCGGGCAGATTCGTTTTAGTCTTTACCTTTCCGATGCCATACGTAAGCGAAGACGTGAAGAGCCCGCCAGTGCGATTCTGGGCGGAGACATTCGCCTTGAGCGGAGTCATTTTCTTGACGCCATCTTTTTCTTCAAAAAGATAGATGCCGTAATTGTGCTTCGCCATCGGATCATTAGGATCGCCGAGTGCTCCGACCGTTGCCGAACCGTTCGAACTCGATCCGCCACCGCTTGCCATCATCGGCTTTCCACTTTTGGCTTCGAGCATTGCGGCGACGACCGCATCGCTGACGCCCGCCTGCTTCAACTTAATGAGCGCGTCTGTAGACATGTCGAAGTTCGTCTTCGAGCTGCGAATTTTTCCCTCGATGATGGGACCGCTCAGGCCGGCTTTCGTGAGAGTGATGACCTCGTCATTGGTCATCGTTTCCTGTGCGAATGCCATGCTCGCGAGCAGTATTACAACCGCGAAAATACTAAGTCTTCTCATGCTCTTTCCTCCAAAATTCTGATGGCGTGTATCGTACGTTACCGAGCCCGCTTCGCGGCAGAGTAATTATCCCGAGCTCGTATATCGAGATTGGGACGGTAGACTCTGACTCTAATGAAATAGCGTTTGTCGGGCGTGCGTTCGCTGCTTGGATAATACCCCAAACTATAGGTTTTGCGAAGCTCATCAGCGATGCGCGCAAACGCCTGATTGAGGTTCGTGGTCGAGCTCACACGCTGCACACGGCCTCCGCTCGAGTCCGCTATTTCTTGCAGAAACTCGCGGGCTGTCTCGTAGTCGGATTCTTTTTCGCCTTTCGCTAAAGGTGACTCCACAATATACGGTTTGTCATTCTCATCGTACAAAATTTGAGCATCCTTTCGCCGATTCGTGCGCACGTCGTCGAACGTGTCATATCTAATCGAATAAATAATCGTGTCAGACTCTGCGACATCGCGGACAATATCATTGGCGGTTTTCGTAACGCTGGAAGTGTCGACGCCGTCGCTTAGCAGAACTATCGCCTTGCGTCCCTGTACCGAGCGGAGCTCTTCGTTAAGCGATCTGTCGAGGGCCGAATACAAACTCGTCCCCGAACCAATGCGTGCACCCTCGATCGCGTATCTCAGAGCTTTTCGGTTGTCTGTGGGCCTGCAGAGTACTCGCACCTTCTGGTCGAACGACATGACCATCATACGATCGTTCGGTCTCAGTTGATAGAGAAATAAGAGCGCGGCCGACTGAATCTCCGCGAGTTTGAATACGCTGGAGTAACTCATATCAAGCATTAACGCCACTGTGAAGGGCTCGTCTGAATTCGAAAAGTATGCGACCTCCTGCTCCTCACCATTTTCAAAGATCTTAAATTCGCCCTCACGAATGTCGGTCACGGCGCGGCCGTTTTTCTGAGTCACGCGAACCGGAATCACGACCAGCTCCGTCTCGACGCGGATGACGTCGTCTTCATCCGGCCTGCCTTCGCGGGATTTCGGGCTAGCCTCGCGAGCCTCGCGATACCGATCGCCCTTGGCGACATTCTCGCTGTAATCTTTTACGCGCGCACTCTGAGCCGTACTGAACCCAGCAGCGGTAAGCGAGATTAGGAATAGGCAGAAAAGCTGACGCAAGGTAACCCTATTCTACGCCATCCAGAGATTCCGTCTAACTTAGAACAGCCGTCAATGGGCCATGAGATCGTCGAAGATTTCCCTTGTACGCAGTCGATGCAACGATAGCTGTTCTTTGAGGTCATCCGCCGAACCGAGGCCCATATCGCGGGCGGTCTTTGTTAAGGCCGCTGGGTTTACAGCCAGAAGGCTCCGCGTTCGGCCGATCGTCAAGCGAAGGCTGTGGTCGAGGCGCGAAAGAAAATCGTACGCCGCGATGAGCCCGGCGTGGCTTTCGGCCGGAAGGGATCTCTTCTCTCGCAATCGGTCAAGCGTTGCTGCGGTTGAGCGGTCCCCGTCATCATCCCGAACGTCATCCCGCAGCTGAAGAAACCGCGTCGCAAAATAGATATCGAGCATACCGCCAGCGCCGTACTTGATATCGACGTCGCCGGTCCGCCTGGCGCTTGTATGCGATTCTTCCAGCGCCGTTCGGACACGAAAGGTCTCGTTGCGTAACTCGTCGACCGGAAGCTGGGCCGCCCTTTCATGGATTATCTTTCTCGCTTCGCGCTCCAGAAAGCGCGCGTAACTTTCCGCTTCACCCAGGCCGCGCAATTTTACAAAAGCGAGGAATTCCCACGTCGCAGCTTCCTCACGAAGATATCTGAGAAACGCCTCGCCAGGGGTCGCGATCATCCCTTTCGAGCCGTGCGGCCGCAGACGCAAATCGACGCGATATAGATTTCCGTCGCGTGTTATGGAGGACAAAACATTGACGAAAGTCTCGACGGTGCGAGAATGCTTCTCGCCCGTTTCTTTGGTCTTTTCGCCATCGTAGACGATCACGAGATCAAGATCGGAACCGTAATCCATCGTTCGGCTGCCGAGTTTTCCGAGAGCTAGGGCGTTAAAAGTGCCTTTCAAGCCGACCTTCGAGATTGCGAGATTTCTTGCAGCCTCAATGCTCGCTTCGGCGAGTTGTGTCTGGAGCGATTTCGAACCTGTAATGGAAATCTGCCCCGCTATATCAGCCGCTCTTATCTTCGAATTCTCCTCCGAATAAACTTTTCTTATTGTCGAAAGCTCCTCAGCAAAGTTTTTTGCGTCTTTTAGCCTTTCCGCGAATGTTGTGCGGAACTCCAGCGTCTCGAGAAGGGATTCCGGAGCACCTGCGAACAGTTTCTGCGCACTTGCGAAAGGTTTCTGCGAGCTTGTGAACGGTTTCTGCACACCTGTGAAAGGCTTCGGCGCACTTGTGAACGGTTTCTGCGAGCTTGTGAACGGTTTCTGCACACCTGTGAAAGGTTTCGTCGCACTTGTGAAAGGCTCCGACGCACTAATGAAGGGCTCCGGGCTCTCTATAAACGACTCACTTGTCGCTGAAGAGGGACTTTCGCCGCGTTTTTCAGTCACGCGATCAAAAATCTCTCGCACATTCTTGGTATGAAGGCGGAGGGAGCTATCGAAATCGTTATATCCCGCAAATTTCATTCGGCTTGCGAGAAGCGCGAGCTTCTCCGCGGATGTTGGCAGCACATGCGTCTGCAGCCCGTTCTCCATTTGAATGACGTGCTCGGTCCGGCGAAGAAAATCGTATGCCGAGGAGAGCTCGGACAGCTCTTGCGATGAAATGTGTTTATGCTCCGCAAGTCGCGATAGCGAAATAAGCGTGTGCGGCGCCCGCAGCCATTTGTCGCGGCCGCCGTAGGCGAGCTGAAGACCCTGCGCTAAGAATTCGATCTCCCTGATTCCGCCTCTGCCAAGCTTAACGTCGTATGCAGAACCGCTCGCGTTTTTCCGATCGATTTTCTCCTTCGCCTCGCGAATTCCTTCGAGAGCTTGCGCCGGAGTCACGTCGCTTGAGAACACAAGACGCTCGGCTCGATTGATCAATCTTGTGAAGAGAGGTGCCTCGCCGGCCGCTGCACGCGAACGGATCAGGACTTGGCGTTCCCATGGACGCGCGTCGTTTTCATAATAAAGAGCCGTGTCTTCTACTGACATTGCCAGAGCCCCCAGCGAACCGTGCGGACGGAGCCGCATGTCTACGCGATAAGCACTCGGGGCAGCGGTGTTCTGGCCTATCAATTTGATAATGAGTTCAGCGAGCTTTACGAAGTATTCGCGATTCGTCACGCTCTTGCGCGAACCGCCACGAGTCTTGCCTTCGCCGGAGTACAGAAAGAGCAGGTCGATGTCAGAGGAATAATTGAGTTCGCGTGAACCCAGCTTGCCGAGGGCGACAATGCAAAAACTGGCCGACCTCGCCTTGCCCTTCGCATCCTCCTCCTGCGGCCGCCCGAACCTGTTATCAACCTCCGCACATGCCGTGGCTATCGCAGACTCTAGAATAGAATCCGCAAGATTTGATATCTCCTCGGTGATCTCTGCAATGGTCGCTAGACGGCGAATATCCCGTAGGAAGATGCGGAGAAGCTCTCGCCTGCGAAATTTCTCATAAAGGGCGTTCGCTTCCAGCGACATGTTTGTCGAGCGAAACTGCGCGCATGACTCGAGCAATTCCTCTTTAGATCTCACGCCCGAGTCGCGGCGGCGCTTGTCGAGCCAGGAAAGATAGCCGGGGTTCTCGAGAAGCGTAGCCGCCAGGAAATCAGAAAAAGAAACGATCGCGAGCACATCAGAGAGTAAGCTGCGGCTGCGGTTCGTCGTGAGCGTTTTAAAGTCCCTCGCGTGCTTTTCTTCGAAGCGCGTGAGAAACCGTTGCGCCGACTCGACGTCCGGGAGAGTGCTTAGAATTTGCTCGTCCGTGAATGTCATCTCCTAAATCGGCGCGGCTCGATCCCGTAGTTCTTTATCTTGTAACCGAGTATGCGTTCCGTCGAGTCGAGGCGGCGGGCGGCTTTTGCGATATTGCCTTCGGTTGACTTCAGCGTGTCGACAATCAGGTCGCGCTCGAACGCCTCAACCGCATGTGCCAGGGTCAATGTCGTCGCTGTGTCTGAGACCTCGGCGGTCTGCAAGGTCGGAGGCAGGTGATGCCCATGAATCACGCTCGAATCACAGGCGAGCAGGGCTTGTTCCACTACATTCTCGAGCTCGCGGACGTTCCCCGGGAAATGATACGCCGCGAGCATGTCGATCGCCGGCGTAGAGATTCGCCGTACATTCTTTTTATGTTCGGCGTCGAGCTTTTTTAGAAAGTGTTCAGCGAGCAGGAGAATATCTGCCTTCCGTTCCCTGAGTGGCGGGATGGTAATCGTGAACCTAGCGAGACGCACAAAAAGCCCGGGAAGCATTTCGCCCTTTGCAGCAAGCAGCTCAAGGCTCTTGCTGCTCGTCGCGATGAAGCGCACATTAGTCTCAAATCTTTCACGCCGATCTTCGAGTATATTTAGCAGCTTAGTTTGAGATTCGATCCGCAGGTCGGAGACTTCCTCGAGCAACAAAGTAGAGCCTTCCGCCTTCGAAAATGCCTTTTCGTCGAGAGCTGCGTTCGCGCAAGTCAGGCGAACAAATGGACGCTTCGCCCGGAGACTGTTGTGATGTATCGCTTGAGCGACAAGGCCCTTTCCGGTTCCGGATTCACCTCGAATCAGGACGGTCGTGTTCGAACGAGCGATCTGTACTGATTGGTCATAAACCTGCCGCATCGGCGCACTGTTCCCGATCAAACGGCTGAAGTCGAAACGCTCTCGCAACTCCACTTTGAGTCGCGCATTTTCCTCAACAAGCCGCTTCATTTGGTGTTCCGATGCGTGTTCGGCATTTACGGCCTGCGCGATCATGGGAGCGAAGACTTCGAGGATCTTAATCGTCGCCTCCTCGTCAATTTTCTTTCCCGACCGAAATCCAGCCGCGACGAAACCAATTGTCTTGTCCAAAAATTTAACGGGCACGGCGATCAGAAACCTCGTCGAAGTGCCAAACGCCAGAAAGTTTAGAGTCGAGTCATTCCCGACATCGTCGATCGCCACTGGCGACCCAAGAGCGAAAATTCTCCAGAGAGCGCTTCTTGTTACCCGTTCCTCCAGACGCCGGAAGTCTGCCGGTCCGAGCCCTTCGGCCGCGATCATGTCAGCAACGCCGCCGTCCGCACGCCCCCGCGCGATAAAGGAAATGTCGGCCGAGAGTATTCGCGAGAGGTTTTGCGCCGCTACATAAGCCTGCGACCTGAGACCATCGCCATTTGTAAAAACGGCGGCCGTTGTCGCGATTTCAGAAATGAGATGGGTGTTCACGTCCTACAAAATTGTAGGCGAGCGGCCCCTTAACGCGAAATCGGATAAACTGGCCGGGTGGAGCAACGCGACGAAATTGTAGTCCTCGAGCAGTACGACAAGCTGAGATTAGAGGATTTTTTGCTCGGCCAATTCCAAACGCTAAGCAAAATGTACTTGCGCGAACGCGTAAAAATCGGTGCGTGCGAGGTAAACGGCCGTCACGAGAACATCGGATATCGTTTGCGGTCTAACGATTTTGTCGAGATTGTGGTCGACCACGCACGCGGGACGGCGATGCGTCCGGAAGATATTGCTCTCGACATTGTCCACGAGGACGCGGACATTATTGTGGTGAACAAGCCGGCGGAAATGCTTATGCACCCATCGCATTGCGAGAACTCAGGGACACTTTTGAATGGGCTGGTGTTTTATTTGAACAAAGACAATCCGGGAACAGTCCTGAGGCCCGGTCTGCCCCATCGCCTGGACAAGCAGACCTCCGGCCTCGTAGTCATCGCGAAGAACGCGATGGCGCACCGTAAGTTGTCGGCCGCTTTTCTAAAGAAGCGTATCGAGAAAAAGTACCTCGCCCTCGTCGACGGCTGTGTCGAGCAGCAGGAGCAAACGATTATCGCTCCGATAGGGAGGTTTGCGGATGAGAAGATTTGGGGCGTAAAGGACGATGGAAAACATTCAGAGACGCGGCTTGTAGTTCGTGAGCGGTTTGAGGATAAAACTCTTGTCGAGCTTGAGCCGATCACCGGCCGCACGAATCAGCTGCGAATTCATTGTGCACTGATCGGGCACCCCATCGTTGGCGACGACATTCGCGGCGCATCTCCATACTTTCGACTATGCCTTCACGCGTGGCAGCTCGGCTTTCCACATCCGAGGACGCAGGAGCTCGTCAGATTCCAAACTGACGTTGATTATTTCGCACCTGCCTCTTCCATCGGCAAATCGTCCTCGACAAATTGATTGTGCAGATTCACGGGTCTCGAAGTCTTTCGCAGGCGGATATTCAAGATCTCAACTAACACCGAGAAAGCCATCGCGAAGTAGATGTATCCCTTAGGAATCTTCTGATGGAATCCTTCGGCGACGAGCATCACGCCGATCATCAGCAGGAATGAGAGCGCGAGCATCTTGACCGTGGGGTGGCGCTGGACGAACGCACCTATCGAGCCGGCAAAAGCCATCATCACAATGATCGAGATGATGACGGCGCCGACCATTATATAGATCCCGTTGGATCCGTATTCTGTGCTGATCATTCCCACAGCGGTGATTACCGAGTCGAGCGAGAAGACGATATCGAGCAGGACGATCTGAATGATTACACTGACGAAGCCCGCACAGACTTTCTTGGATCCTTGCCCTTCCTCACCCTCGAGACTACCGTGAATTTCGTGCGTGCTTTTCGCGAGCAAAAACAACCCACCGATCAATAACACCAGATCCTTCCCTGAAAATCCCCAGCCCCAGATGGTAAACAGCGGCTCGACGAGCCCTATCACCCAAGAGATGGAGAGCAGCAGCAAGATGCGAATGCCAAGCGCCAATCCGAGCCCGACAAACCGAGCGCGGGCCTGTTGCTCGGGCGGCAGTTTCCCCGACAGGATTGAGATGAAGATTATATTGTCGATGCCAAGGACTAATTCAAGAAGTGTGAGGGTTCCAAAGGCGATCCAGATCTGCGGGTCAGCAAGCCATTCCATCTAAAGGTTTTCTCCGTGAAGTCAGCAAAGTTTTATCGATTATAAAGCGTGAATTAGAGGTTTGCGAATTATCCGATAAATTCTGATGAAACGATGCGAAAACGCCTGTTTAGCCTTCGAAGATGAAGCGTCTCGGCCTACTCCACGAATTCTGGCTATTCCTGCGCGAGAGCAAAAAGTATTGGCTCGCACCCATCATTATCATCCTGGTGCTGCTCGGAGCATTCCTGGTCTTTGCGCAGTCGTCGGCCCCTCGCCCCGTTTATTTATTCAATTTTCTAGCGAGCGTCGGTACACTAATCGTCCACCCACAAAAGTTGCGACTGGCGCACCGTGAAAGGTCCATCCGTCGAAAGGCGAGTTGCGCGATTTTGAACGCGAGTCGGCGTTGCGATACCCCCAGGTGAGATTTGGATCGATGACTGTGACATCGGCGATCGAACCGGGAGCGAGAGTCCCGCGTCCTGTGAGACCAAGAATCTTCGCCGGATTTGTCGAACAGACGGCGACCAGTCGGGCGAGATCGATTACGCCTTTCTGAATTAACTCGTTAAATGCGAGGCCGACCGCAGTTTCAAGTCCGATAATCCCAAATGGCGAGCGGTCATATTCGAGAGCTTTTTCGTCGGCGTGATGCGGCGCGTGGTCAGTGGCGATTGCGTCGATCGTTCCGTCGCGGAGGCCCTCGAGGATCGCCTCCCGATGCTCTTCGCTGCGAAGCGGCGGCGCCATCTTGGTGTTGGTGTCGTAGCCCTCGACCAGCGCGTCGGTGAGCGTGAAGTGATGCGGCGTAACCTCGCAGGTGACGTTGATACCTTCGTTTTTTGCACGCCGAACGGCCTCGACCGCTCCTTTCGTCGAAACGTGTGCAATGTGAACCTTAGCGCCGGTTTCTTGCGCAAGGAGGATGTCCCGCACGACGTCCACGTCTTCGGCGAGTGTGGGCATTCCTTTTAATCCGAGTAGGAGTGACATCCTCCCCTCATGCATGACCCCGCCCGACGAAAGCGATTTGTCCTCGCAATGGTCGATCACGGGCAAGGCAAAATCCCGCGCATATTGCATCGCTCTCCGCATGATTCCCGCATTCGGCACGGGCCGCCCGTCATCCGAGACGGCGACCGCACCCGCGGCTTTCATTTCGCCCATCTCGGCGAGTTCCGATCCGTCTGACGATTTAGTGATCGCGCCGATTGGGAAAACATTTGCGAAGCCGGCGATGCGTGCCTGCTCGATCATATATCGCGTGATCGCAGCGTTGTCGTTGACGGGCGAGGTATTCGGCATCGGGCAGACGCTCGTCCACCCACCGGCGACCGCGGCCGCGCAGCCCGAGGCGATCGTTTCTTTATGCTCATGGCCCGGCTCGCGCAGGTGTACGTGCATATCGACAAAGCCGGGTGCGACGAGTAAGCCTGCGGCATCAAAAATCTCGCAGTCCTCGGGGGCCGTCTCGCCCGGTTTTAGCCAGGCCGTGACGAGTCCGGCCTCGATCAGGACGGACATTCCGGTATTTTCGTTCGCGGCCGGATCGACCAGATGGCCGTTTGCGATTAACAGTTTCATTTCTTCTTCGGATACGTGGCGTCGGCCTTCACTTCTTTGAGCTGTGCCATTATCAACATTTTCTCCGCTGAGTTATTGATTGGGAGCCTTTCCGCCAGTTGCTAAATAAAGCACCGCCATCCTGACCGCGACGCCGTATTTTACCTGATCGAGAATAAGCGAACGCGACGAGTCAGCGACATCTGAGGCGATCTCGATGCCGCGGTTCATCGGGCCCGGATGCAGAACGATCGCGTCCTTTTTAGCGAGATCGAGCCGCTGATTCGTCAGTCCGTAATGGATCGAATACTCCCGCAGGGTTGGGAAATACGCCGAGTCTTGCCGTTCGCGTTGAATACGCAGGATCATCACGACGTCGGCTCCTCGGATGGCGTCTTCAACGCTCGGGCAAACCGCTAAGTTCGCGCTAACGAAATGCTGAAATTCCCTTGGCACAAGAGTGCCGGGGCCGGCAACGCGGACCTTAGCGCCAAGCTTTGTCAGGAGATGAATGTTCGAGCGGGCGACGCGGCTGTGTAGAATGTCGCCGACGATGGCGACTTCCAGTCCGTCAAACTCTTTCTTATGCTCGCGTATCGTCATCGCGTCGAGGAGCGCCTGCGTGGGATGCTCATTCGCGCCGTCGCCAGCATTCACGATCGCCGCGCGGCTCACCTTCGCAAGCTGGTGCGGAACGCCGGCACTCGAATGCCGCACAACAATACAGTCGGGCGCCATCGCATCCAGGTTAAGCGCGGTATCGAGCAGCGTCTCGCCTTTCGAAACGCTTGACGATGAAACGCTAATGTTAACGGCATCGGCCGAGAGACGTTTGGCGGCTAATTCAAATGAGGTTCGCGTGCGAGTCGAGGCTTCGAAAAAAAGATTGATTACGGTTTTCCCGCGGAGGGCGGGCACTTTCTTGACCTCGCGGTTAGAAATTTCCGTGAACGTCTCAGCCGTGTCCAGAATACCGTTGATCTCCGCCGGGCCGAGGTCGCGGATTCCCAGAAGATCGCTTCTCCTGAACGGTTTAGTCATAAAAAACAGGCTCGAAAGCCTGTCTAACTTCGTTCGAAAATTCCTACTGCCTCTTCGTCGTCGAATTCCTGAAGCATTACTTTGACGATCTCCGTCTGTTTCGTCGGAACGAGTTTACCAACAAAGTCGGCCTGAATCGGCAACTCGCGGTGTTCACGGCCGCGATCGATCAGGACGGCTAGCTGGACCTTCCGGGGGCGTCCAAAATCCATTAGCTGGTCCATCGCGGCGCGGATCGTGCGGCCCGTATAAAGTACGTCATCGACCAGGACGATATTTTTGCCCTCGATGTCTTCGTCGAGCTCTGTGCGATTTACGATTGGATTGGCTCCAACGGTGGAGAGGTCGTCCCGATAGAGAGTGATGTCGATGATGCCATACGCCGGCTTTTCGCCCTCTATCAACTCGATCTTGTCGCGTAGGCGTTCCGCGATGGGCACACCGCGACGGCGAATGCCCACCAGATATAGGTCTTTCGCACCACGATTATTCTCGACGATCTCGGTTGCGAGTCGACGAAGCGCACGCTTCATCTGCGACGAGTCCATTATTCGGGACTTCTCAACGAGATTCACATCATCTGCCATAGGTCTCGGAAATCGTAACAAAGACGGATTGAATCCGCAAAGAAACGACTCTGAAGTTTGCGGCACCCGAATCCTACTTTAGAATCGAATTCCAATGTCGTTCCTATGGCAAAAACTGATGCGTCGAGCTATGTTTGCACTCGATGCCGAAAGAGCGCACGAGCTCGGGATCGCAGCTCTCCGAACCGGCCTCGCACTGCCATTTGTCGGCGAGACCGAGCCTGACCAGCGCCTCGCCGTGGAACGGTTTGGCCTGCAGTTTCCTAGTCCGCTCGGCATCGCGGCCGGGTTTGATAAGAACGCGGCGGTCGTAAATCAGCTCGCCGGCCTCGGCTTCGGCTTCGTCGAGGTGGGTACCGTGACGTTCGAGCCGCAGCTGGGAAACCCGAAGCCCCGGATGTTCCGTATCCCACAGGACGGGGCACTGATCAATCGTCTGGGTTTCAATAACGAGGGCGCCGTCGCCATTGCTGAGCGTCTGAGAAAGCTGAGCCGGCGGTGCACCGTAGGCGTCAATATCGGCAAGAACAAGGACGTGCCGAACGAAGAGGCGACTGAGAACTATTGCAGAACCTTCGATCTGGTTCATCCAGTGGCCGACTACGTCGCCGTCAATATTTCATCGCCTAACACACCGAATCTGCGCGAACTCCAAAATGCCGAAAGCTTCGACGCTCTCCTAGGCGCCTTACAGGATAGAAGATCACTGCTCGCTCCCAGGCTCCCGCTGCTCGTAAAAATTGCGCCCGATATAGACGAGGCGGACGTCGAACGTATCGCGGACACGTGCCTGCGACTCAGCATCGACGGCATCATCGCGACAAATACCACAACTAGCCGCGAAGGCCTCAGCACAAACACGGATGGCATTGGCCCCGGCGGGTTGAGCGGGAAGCCGCTCGCGGCGAGATCGACTGAGATCATCCGATCTATCTATCGAGCTTCGAACGGCAAGCTCCCGATCATCGGCGTCGGCGGAATTTTCACCGCTGAGGACGCTTTCGAAAAAATCACTGCGGGTGCGAGTCTCGTGCAGGCGTACACAGGTTTCGTTTACGCGGGGCCGACATTTGCCCGCGAAATGAACGCTGGTCTCGCCCGACTTCTCGACGAGCGGGGCTTTGAATGTATCGACGACGTTGTCGGCATCTCCGCGAACGTTTGACAGGTCGTGGCCGCTCGATATAATAAGGGTTTTGCCTTTCGGCCGACGAAGGGCATATTGCTCTTTTGCAATGGTTATCGATCTCGAAAGCATTACCCGGGACGTCAAGGTGGTCGCTTTGACA
>Ga0136640_10000004_pt1 | contig 127853 bp, 120 predicted proteins | sample AntDrymUQ8642106_2_FD_105498 | JGI IMG/M metagenome (GOLD analysis project Ga0136640, IMG submission 105498) | Polar desert sand microbial communities from Dry Valleys, Antarctica - metaG UQ864 (21.06) | ecosystem: Environmental > Terrestrial > Soil > Desert | place: Antarctica: Dry Valley...
GTAATCGCAGCCGTAAGCGTCGTCTTCCCGTGATCCACGTGTCCAATCGTCCCAATGTTAACGTGCGGCTTACTCCGATCGAATTTCTCTTTGCTCATCTTGTCTTCTTCTCTTCCTCTAAAATAAAATCTTCCTAAAAATCAGTTCGCTAAATAGCCCCAGTCCCTGAACTGTTCCCGTAAATCTAAATCACGCTTGAACGCCTGAAAGTAAATATATTCAGGAGCCAAATCCGCCCCGTTCGCCCAGACAAGGGTGTCTAGCTCCTTATCAACCTCAAAGCGACGAAACTCAGACTCATCCTTGAGCTTTTCAAAAACGGGACCTATGAGTGCGTCGCGAAAATCCGCGATTCCCTTTCGTCCATCGTTAAAGGTAACCTCGATGCGGTAACCGTCAACGTATTTCGCGTTCACTACATGCACCAACATCAGTTACTCCAAAGGCTCAATCGGATTAGGGCTTTGCTTTTTCTCACACAGCTCCCAATCCACTAGAAGTTCGTCCCTGTGCAACTGGTACCATTCGAGGACATGTTTCAATGCCCTCTTCGGAAAGGTACCCTCGACCACGCCGTCCAAGATGAATACCTTCACCTCGTATTCCCCGTATTTCGCATGAAAATGCGGTGGAGCGTGGTCGTTCCAGTACATCGCGATAATTATTCCTAAAATCTGCTAATGACCGGCATTTCTTACCCATTGCAAAGACCTATTCCTAAAATACTGGAGCCCAAGTCGGGATTTGAACCCGAGACCTCATCCTTACCAAGGATGCGCTCTACCCCTGAGCTACTCGGGCTCGTAACTCAACAAAAATATGGAGCGGGAGACGAGATTCGAACTCGCGACATTCAGCTTGGAAGGCTGACGCTCTACCAACTGAGCTACTCCCGCAAAAACTGGTGCATGGGGTAGGATTTGAACCTACGTAGGAAATTAATCCGACGGGTTTACAGCCCGTTGCCTTTGACCGCTCGACCACCCATGCGTGATCTCGTTTGTGTGCTACGGCCGACTTTTCGAGCCATTTAGCAAATTTCTTATACTACCGAAATCCGAAATAGCGCGCAAGCTCCGAGACCAACTAGCGGCCTGTCGCCCCCGAAGGCCGAGTCAGAGCTGCCTGCGTCTCGCGGGGAGTATTATTTCGATCTGGGGTGAAAGCGGGTGTAATTCTTCTTGAGCTGCGTGCTGGTGATATGGGTGTAAATCTGTGTTGTAGAGATGTCCGCATGACCGAGCATCTGTTGAACGCTGCGGATATCCGCATTGTTTTGAACAAGATGCGTGGCGAATGAATGCCTGAGAGTATGCGGTGAAACACCTTCAAAACCACATTTTTTCGCGTATAAAGCGATAAATGAGTGAATCGCCTGCCTCGTCAACGCCCTTCCGCCAGGTGTGACGAAAAGGTTTTCTATCTCGAGATTCTCGTATTTTCGTCGGATGGCGATGTATTTTCGCAGCCATTCGACTGCCGACGAACCGACGGGAACACGCCTTGTTTTGCTTCCCTTACCGGTAGTTGTCAGTATCCCGGCATCAAGATCAATCTCACGAATTTTAAAGTTAACAACCTCGGAAACGCGAAGCCCGCTCGAATACATCACCTCAAGGATCGCCCTATCGCGGACGCCGATCGCCGTGTCGACGTCAGGGGCCGTGAGGAGCGATTCTATCTCGGTCTGATTGAGAAATCGAGGCAAGTAGACGCCTTTCTGCGGCGAGACCAGGTCTTCGGCCGGGTTCGTCGCAAGGTGCCCTTCGAACATTAGGAATTTATAAAATCCGCGAACAGAGCTGATCAAGCGCCGCTTGGAATTCTCGGATAACTTTTCGCCCGCGAGGTCGATCAACCATTCACGCAGGTCCTGTCGCGTCAGTTTCTCTAGTTCCAGATTGTTCTTTGCCGTCCACGCCGCCAGCCGTTCTATATCGCCCGCATAGGCCGAGAGCGAATTTTTCGCCAAGCCTTTTTCGACGCGGAGATATGAAATGTATTCGCGGATGAGATCGCGTGGCACAAGATAATTCTAGCATCATCGGTCCACGTCGGAGCCTTCGGGTTCTGATCGTTCTGGAACTGCGAAGGGCAACCCTCGGTATCGTGCCACAAGAAGCTCAAACAAAAAAGCGGAAATCCGCATTCACGAATTTCCGCATTTAACCTTGTCAGGCAAGAGAAATGATCTCTAGTTATTCGCCATAAAATTAACGTCTGCCATGTTGTCCGTAACGGTTACGACTTGCGACGATTGGCTGAACTGATAACGTTTTGACCTAACACTGATAACATAAGTTTCGCCTGCCGGAATTTCTTCAAAAGCGTAGTATCCGAAAGAACTTGTCCTGACGGTCCGCGAGTCGCCGTTTGAGCCGGTTATCGTAACAAACACGCCTCGGATGCCGTTTCCGTTTGCCGTCAAAACCCGTCCGCTGACCGATGCGTTTGCCGCCGTCGGTGGTGCGACGATCGTAAAATTGACATCCGAAATGTCAAAGAAGATGTTGCCGATGCCTTCGATCTTGATGCGTCCGAGTGTGGTGTTCAGGTTCGGAACCGTGATCGTTTCGGTGCCGTCGTTGGGTGTGCTGGCAAGGATCGTAGTCGGGAATGTCAGTCCGCCGTCCGAAGAAAATAATATCCTGACATTTGCCGCGCTGACGGGTGCAGCCGTCGTATTCGCGACGTTCCATGCCACGGTTTGAGAAGAATTGGCCGCCCAGTTAACATTTGTATTTGGCGATGTGACGACGAACGGCCCGCTTGCTCCGTCGACGTTGACAACGGCAGTCGCCGTGTTGATTCCGCCGCCGCCGGAGCGGTTATCACGGGCAACGACTTGAAAATTCATCGTTCGCGTTATCTGCGGCAAGAGCTCGCCAGTCAGGAATCCGCCCGTTGTCGCCGGCGGAACATTAGCGTTGTTGAGAATAAAGGGCAGCGACGGAAAGGTGCGGGTTCCGCTTACCGTCGGCAGATACGTGCGGAAGATCGGCATTGCTCCGTCGGCGTCTGTATTGGGAACAGCCGTGGTTGGCGCTCCGAGGTCGTACTCCTGCCAGTCATAGGTGATCGAGTCGCCATTGACGTCGGTAGACGAGGCCGTAAGTGAAAACGGCGTTTGTCTTGGAATATTAAACGGGCCGCCGACGACTGGGACGGTTGGCGGCGTGTTGCCCGTCGCTGTTTGCGTCGAACAAGTGTTGCCATTGTTTACCTGACTGTAAGCAACAATTACCTCCAAACTTCGAACGTGCATAGTATCGATACTATTAGCGGCGAGATTCTGATTGCCGCAAATACCGGCGTAAGCCATGATCGTGATGCCGCTGCCGGGTTCGAACGCGTTGGTACTCGAGCGGTTTCCGCCGCTACAGTTACCACTGGCACCGTTAAATGTGTGGTTCGATCCCCATTGATGGCCCATTTCGTGTGCGACGTAGTCGATCGCGAACGGATCGCCGATGGGATTCGGTAAGCCAGTAACGCCTCTTGCTTTGCTCGAACTGCAGGGAGTGTTCAAATTAGCAACGCCGCCGCCGCCGGTCGAGAACACGTGACCAATATCATAATTCGGCGTGCCGATAACAGAATCGATATTGGTCTGATTTTGACTAAGCATTCCGACGGCGTCGGAGTTGAAATAAGGATCATTTGCCGTCGTACACGCAACTCCGGCGCAGGTTTGGTCTCCAGCGTAGGTGATGAGGTTGTTGTTCCCGATTATGACCATACGCATAGACAGATCACGTTCATATACGCCGTTGACGCGATTCATGATCAAAACTTCGGCAGCCAAAGCACCGGCAATAGTGTTGCCGCCGACCGCAGTTGAATATTCAACAGTTGCGGCCAAAGCGAGGCGATATGTTCGGAGAGTTCCGCCGGATGTGACATCGGCTGATTCGTCGGGGATTCCGCCGGCGTTCATTGGGTCGATGTTGTAGATCGATTCAAAGCCTTTTTGGCCGACTTCGCAATTAAAGGCGTCGAGTTTTGGCAGGTCTCGTTTGTAGTAAGTTACGTAGTTGTCCACGTCACCAACAGCGTAGGGGTCGATGATGACCGTTCCGTTGGGGGAAAGGATCATTGCATGAAAACCCGTCGGCAGATAGTCTAGACGAGCGGTAGCGGTCGGATCGTCGACGCCCTGGGCACTGAAGGTGCGTCCAAGCTCAGGAAATTTGACCAGCAAGCCGTTTTCAACGATTAGCGAGTGTGAGATGCGGAACTTGCCAAACGAGCCGTCGGGCATCGGCAATTCGAGGATCGTTTCTACCGCAGATTGCGTAAATTCCTCGGGAGCCGCGTCCAAGATGCGATCAAGATTCTGTTTGTTTAACGCAAACGTCTTGTAAAAATCCGGTGTTCGGGTGCGGCTCAATGGCCGCCTACTCAAATCGGTGTCGTCAACCTGTGTCCAAACGTGATTGGTCGCCGCGATTACTGAACTGCCGCCTGCGACCGCAAGCAACATCAGAATGCTCGAAAGCACAAAAAATCGCCTTTTCGTAAACATAACAGATCTCCTATGATGAATTTCTACTCCAGAGGCAAAGATTTCACTCTGCCAATACGAAATTGTTGAAATCTTCAAACACCCAGTTGTTGGTTAGGGTGCTGTAGATTATTCCTAAATACTTGCGAGCCAGGGCGATTTTTGCTTTTCCGTGGCCGCGTCGCATCTTGACTTGCTCGTAATACTTTTTCAAATACTCGTTTTTCTTGATCGCCGAGAGCGAATTTTTCGCCAAGCCTTTTTCGACGCGGAGATAGGAAATGTATTCTCGAACTAGATCGCGAGCCACGCACTAGATTGTAGCATCGGCAAACTACTCAAGCCCGAATTTCTTACTTCCGCAGCATATCCTCTCCGAATCGCACAGCGCCAGGGCTTCGATCGTTTCCCTGTTATTCCGCAGCGCGTTGCTCGCATTCCGTCGGGAAATATTCAGGCTTCGCCAATCGCTCTCTTCGGCGATTCGACAGTACCGATCCGCGAGCTCGAAGGCCACCGTTTGCTTCTGATCCGCCGATAGAAATTCGAGCGAGTCCAGCAGTGCGGGTATCGCGTCGTCGCTTAGTTGCGCGTTGTAGTAGTCATCAAACTCTCGCCCTTGCTGCATCAACGCAATATTTGTCTTCGCGATGAACGCATCGGGATTCAGGACGTGCGTTGCTCCGAGCACGAGAAATGCCGACCAGAGTGCGGCCCAGGCGAAATGCTGTCTCGCTCCTCTTAAAACCGTTACGGCAAACAGTATAAAGACGATCGCGAGCCACGACATAAAGATCATCGGGTAGAGGCGCACGGTCGTGAGGCCGTAACCAAGATTGCCGGTCAGTAGGACAAGCCGCTGCATAGCGGAGGCCATCACTACGAAGAGCAATGCGATCTGAACGCCCGCGAGGACCTTGAACAGTGTTCCCGCGAATCGGTCTTCCTTCTTTAAGAGCCAGTGACCAGCGAGAAGCATTGGCAGCACTATCGCGGACACCGCGACGAGCTCGCCAAAGCCGCGGCGTGCATACTCGGCGAGCTTGAAATCAGGGGTCGATTGCACAACATCCATTCCACCGAAAAGATACTGCACCTGAAACACCACGAAGCTGAGAAATACAGCGTTGACTAGGCCGAGGATCACGCCCACCTCGACGCTGCCGAGCGTAAAGCCGGGAACGATCGTGTTGTCGAGTGTCGCCCAGTTCCACGCTTTCTTTTCCTCTTTGCTCCGCGATACTTCGTGAATCGGGCTTGCGCCTTCAGGCACATCGGGTGCATTCAAATGCTCGACGATGGTGCGGCTTTCAGGCAATGTGACGGCCTGCTCGCCAGACTCTGCCCGGACTTTTTCGACGCGACTCTCGGCCGTGGGTGCCTCGTCTCGGGATGGGATCGGCGATGCGTCTTCGACGATCTTCTCCGTACCGAGAAACACGATGCCGCGAAAGTATCCGGCCGTCGTCCAAGCGAAAAATGTGAACAGAAGTAGGTGCGAGATGAATTCGTCGAGATTGACGTTAAAGCTCGCCTTAACCCAACCTTCGTACATCGCGTCGGCCGCCATAAACAGTCCGCCGAAAATTAGCACGAGCGGCGCGGCGACAAGCAGTCCGCGAACTGCCGCGACCAGATGCCGGCTCCAGCCTGCTTTGAGCGTCGCATTCCACGAGATGTCCGTCCCCAAAAGCGGCACGGCCGAAAACGCTGCGTTAAATCCCGCCCACACGACGCCCGCCGCATAATGAATGACACCCGCAATGCGCGCGGTGACTTTCAACGTGGGCAAAAACAGAACGCCGAGGATCGTCACGATCGCGAAAGTGTCCGCGAAGCGCAGCTCTATCGAATCTCGCCAAACAAACATCGACGCGAAGAAAACCATCGCGCCGAGGAGTGCATATGTCTGCGTCGTCAATCTATCGGCCGCATGTCGTCGCAGCAAGACGAACAACGCACCGGCGAACGCAAGATTGAACAGCAGTACGTTCAGTCCCCACGGCGTCTGGCGTAGCAAACCGTTACCCAGCAATCCCAAAACAACCGCGGCAAGCAGTACTTCAAAGGCGGCTTTACTTCTCGTATGCATATAAAACTAGAAGAATTTGTTGAGGAGCTTCTCAAACTCAAGATTGAACAAATATGGCATTACAAAGCTCGCGAATGCGGTGAACATCATGACGTTGACCGCGCTCGCCTGTTCGAGATGAGGCTCGGCATTTCGAATCATCCGTCGCGACAACCTGAACATCGCCACTGCTGAAAAGAGCGGAGTGAAGCCGAGAAGCCCGATAACCATCAACGTACCGATTAGGCTGAGCGGAAGAAGTGCAATTCCGATGAGAAGCGAGACCAAACCCGACGTCAGGAAGAGACCGGCGAAGGCGGCGTTCATCGCGCCAAATCTCGGCCCAAGAGCGAGGGTTGCGACCGATGCGGCGATCGTCATGCCCGCAAGTGACCACGCGAAACCCCGATACTCCGACAAGATGCCAACTCCTTTGAAGACTAGCGGATCAAATACGAAACAGATTGCGGGGAGGATGGCTGCGAACAGCACGAGATACCGATCGTTTTCTATTTCCAGAAATGGAAGTATCCGGCGTCGGAAAAAATTCTGATGGATAATCGGCTCGATCCGAGGTGGGGCCACGTAAAGCGGCGATTCTTCTTCTTCGGTATTGAGGTCGCCATCGATCTCTTCGAATCGGTAATAGTAGCGTTTGGCCTGCTCGATTATTTCGGTTGACATATGTGCTCTATTTGACGTTCGACGAGCCAATAAGTTCCTCAAGTACGCTTATACTTTTCTCATCGCCTTGATCAGCGCTTCCATGTGATCGAGGTATCGCTCAAGGGCCTTGCGGCCGGCGGCGGTGATCTTGTATTCCGTCAGAGGCATTCGATCGGAGAAGGATTTTTTTACGGTGACGTAGCCCGCGCCCTCGAGCTTGCGTGCGTGCACGCTGACATTGCCGTCCGTCGTGTCTAGCAGACGTTTTAGCTCGGCAAAACTAAGCCGATCGTTTGCCGCCAGCGCGCTGATAATGCCGAGACGCATCCGCTCGTGGATAACCTTGTCGAGTTCATTCGACACGTTCTCTGCGGCGCGCGCGACGGTGAGCGGCGGCGCCTTTTCGGTCTTATTGATCTTTGCAAGATTGCCTTTTCTCATCTACTTACAGCAGCTCGATCTCATATGCCGGAGCGACTTCCAAAACCGAGGAGCGCAGATCGTGAATCATCATGTCGACCTTATCCGGCAGCTCGCCGACACCAAGGGCGGACCAAAGTATGAATACGCCGACGAGAACCTTGAGGATCGGATGGATGCGGTAGCTGGTCTTTGCTCTAAGAAACGTGTTCACCGGCGGCAAGAATACGAGTGAGAGGACAAAGATAAATAATCCATATTCCGGATCGTTTCCCCACAACATATTAATTGCGCCGATAGCGGCTGCGAGCAGTCCGAATAACCAACCCAAAGCGCTCCAGACGGGCGACGCGCCGCTCATACTGATTTCTTTTTCGTAGGTACTTTCCATACAGATGCTCTAGCCTCCAAACTTGCGTGCGATGATCGCCCCAAAAATTATGTGCAGGGCGCCAAAGCTCATTCCCATCATCAGGTTTCCGTACTGTGACGGAAGCGCAAATGCGACAGCCCCGACGACCAAAAAGCACCAGCCCATGATCGGCACAATGCGAACTGAAAACGCTCCGCCGCAGATGACCGACACTCCGTAACAGACGATGCAGATCGGCGCTAGCACGTAATACTCGCCGCGGCCCCACAGCCCGAGCACGATGATCACGCCCGCGATCAGCGGCGGAAAAAATCCGAAAGCAAATTTTTTAGCGGGCGTCGACAACAGCGAAGTCCCGCCGATCTTCGACTTTTGCCACATCGCAAGCAGACCGATCGCGAAGGCGAGTGCCGCCTCCGCCAGCCATACCGCGAGCGCGTTCACCAGGTAGACCTGGCTGTTCGCAACGTATGCGGCCGCAACCGCCGTCACGCCCATCAGCATCCCGCCATAGCCCGGCACGGCCGTAAAACTCGTCGAGCGCTCCATCGTTTCGCGTATAAACGCAAGGTTATCGATAGCCCGATCGGAGATGTTTACCGGCTCTTCTTCAAAATCTTTATGTGCGAGTTTCGCCATATCGAAATGAAATATATGTCACGTATTCGGCGTTGTCAAGTACTTTGCATTACAAAGTATCTAAAACTTTCGCGACGTACCCGAACTCGACATTGGAATTCTAGCGGACGCTCTTCTGCTTATTGTCTAGGTATTTCTTTGACTTAACGGGGTCGTTCATTATGTCACCAAAATTCTCGAGGGGTGTTGTCGACCGATTTGCGACGGAATAGGTGAGGCGTTTTCGCTGCATTAGAAATGCTTTGCCGTTCCATTTGTAGAAGCTGCGCGTAAAGAAGGTCGGACAGCAGAGCTGCTCTTCGTCGCCGGTGATTTTGCCCGTTTCGGTTTGGCCCAGCAGGAAGCGGTCCTGGCCGAAAAGCTCAACGACAAGCTCGCCATTCTCGCTCCGGACGTCTTTGAGTCCGCCGTCGGCACGATCACCAGTGCGAAAGGGCCACAGCAGTTCCGGCGCGCCGTTCTCCCAGGCAAATACGTACGCAATCTGAGGAATCGCTGCGCCGCCGGTCTCTACCTTTAGTATGACGATCGCTTCGTCCGTGCCATCGCCCGTCAGATCAAAATACTTGGCGGTCACAAACGACATTCCGATTCGCCGCTGTGCGCGAATGGCGGCCTTTTCTTCGTCGCTCATTTCGTCATTTGTGCTGCCGCCGATCGGCGCGACGCGGCCGTTCGTCAGCGTAAATTCATTAGTGCCGTCTGGATTTTGCCATCCGCGCGGAAGCTCGTACGTGTAGTTCTTGAAATCGAAGTCTCCGAGCGGGGATTCGGTCGTCTTATCGCGATCGTCGAGGAGCTCGGCCTGGAGATTGGGAATCGCCGGTGTGGGCGAGGTGGGAATCGGAGATTGTGTTGGCGCGGGAATCCGGACGCCGTTCGATTCGGAATCTCGGGTTGTCGGATACGAGCACGTGGCACTAATCAGAGCCGTAAGCACTGCGGCACTCAATACTGCATTTCGCACACGCATCATTCTTCGGCAAGCCACGGCTTTCTTGATCTTACGCGCGTGTCAGGCTTCGATACTTGATCCGATGCGGCTGGTCGGCATCGTGACCGAGGCGGCGTTTGCGGTCTTCCTCGTATTCGCTGTAATTGCCGTCGAAATATTCTACGTGCGAGTCACCCTCAAACGCCAGAATATGCGTCGCGATGCGATCGAGAAACCACCGATCGTGGCTGATCACGACGGCGCAGCCGGCGAAATTCTCAAGAGCTTCTTCGAGAGCGCGCATTGTATTGACGTCGATGTCATTAGTCGGCTCGTCGAGCAGCAGGACGTTGGCGCCTGTTTTGAGCATCTTGGCGAGATGCACGCGATTGCGTTCCCCGCCGGAGAGCTGGCCGACAAATTTCTGCTGATCCGCGCCCGAGAAATTAAATTTTGACACATAAGTTCGGGCGTTCATTATGCGTGTGCCGAGCGTCACGTTATCGAGCCCGTCCGCGATCTCATCGAATACATTCTTATCCGCGTTCAGGCTGTCACGCGATTGATCTACGTAACCCAGCTTGACCGTCTCACCAACCTTAAAGCTGCCCGCGTCGGCCGTTTCCTGGCCGGTGATCAGACGGAAGAGCGTCGTTTTACCCGCACCATTCGGGCCAATGACGCCGACGATGCCGCCCTTCGGCAGCGAGAATTCCAACCCCTCGAACAGAACCGTGTCACCGTAAGCCTTCGAAACTCCGTGTGCCTCAATTACATTGTCGCCGAGACGCGGACCGGGCGGAATGTAAATCTCGAGGTCGTCGGCGTGTTTCTCGGACTCGGTGGCGACCATCGCTTCGTAGTCATTGATACGAGCTTTGGATTTAGCGTGCCGGCCTTTAGGCGACATGCGTATCCACTCCAATTCGCGTTCGAGCGTCTTCTGCAGCTTGTCTTCTTTGCGCTCCTCCTGAGCGAGGCGTGTGCTCTTCTGTTCAAGCCAGGATGAGTAGTTCCCCTGATACGGAATGCCGGAGCCGCGGTCGAGCTCGAGTATCCATCCCGCAATATTGTCGAGGAAATAACGGTCGTGAGTGACGGCGATGATCGTTCCCTCGTACTTTTGCAGATGCTGTTCGAGCCACGCAACGGTCTCGGCGTCGAGGTGGTTTGTCGGCTCATCGAGCAGGAGAATGTCAGGCTTCTGCAAGAGTAGGCGGCACAGTGCTACGCGTCGCTTTTCGCCACCTGACAGATTCTTGATCAGCGTCTCGGGCGGCGGACACCGCAGCGCGTCCATCGCCATCTCAAGCCGGGAATCCAAATCCCAGGCGTTCGCGGCGTCGAGCTTTTCCTGAACCTGCCCTTGCCTTTCGATGAGAGCATTCATCGCGTCGTCATCCATCGGCTCGGCAAATTTGGTGTTGATCTCCTCGAACTCTTTTAGCAGATCAACGGTTGATTGGACGGCTTCTTCGACTATCTGTTGGACGGTTTTCGACTCGTCGAGCTTTGGTTCCTGTTCAAGGTAACCGACCGAATACCCCTTTGAAAAAACAACCTCGCCGTTAAACTCTTTGTCCGTACCCGCGATGATGCGAAGCAGGCTCGATTTTCCCGCACCGTTGAGGCCGAGCACGCCGATCTTCGCCCCATAAAAGAATGAAAGGTAGATGTCCTTGAGGACTGGCTTTTTGTCGTAAAACTTGCTGACTTTGACCATCGAAAAGATGATCTTGTTTGGTTCGCTGTTATTGCTCATTTCTTATTTTTCTCTTAACCACTTCTTCCACCACCGTTGCAGTTCTATGCGGTTCTTCGGCTCAGACACGTAATTGAAATACGCGTAGATGCCGTTGGTTTTCCACTCTTCACTATATTTCGGCGGAAGTATTTCTTTCATGAGTTTTTCCCATTGCAGATCGTCCTCGTCGGAAAGGATGTCGAGCAATATGAAGACCGCGGTGTCGCCTACCGCGTAGTGTTGCCAGTGCGGGACTGAATACCTTGGGTCGGGTATCTTCCACTTATCGGAAATCCGTTCAATAAGACATGGGATTACGCTGTCGCCCTTAGAGATTAGAACTTCGTAGATCGGGTCGGTGATTGTTGGATCCTTCGTCGGTAATATCTGTATGTCTGCCAATCGATCGCAAAGTTGTAGCGCGGATAAACTGGCAATCTCAATCGGAATCGGTGGTTTAGTTGGTTTCGGCTCAGGCGTGGGCTGGATCTCTGGTTGCGGAGACGGCACATTTTTTTTCTCCGCTACAGATTGTCCGCAGCCGAAGGCTGAAACAACTAATATAGCAACCATTAGTGCGACTGATTTCATAATAAATGTCCGGTCTCAGCTTACTCTGATTCTACGAACCGCCAATTTTTCGATTCTATTTTTCCTAACTTCATATCCGATCCCCGGCTGTTCCGGTGCGATGATCGTTCCCTCCGACGAAACCTCGACGGCCGGTTCGATGATGTCTTCGTGCCAATATCTCTTTGAAGCCGAGACGTCGCCGGGCATTGTGTAGCCGGCGAGGGTTGAGATGGCGATGTTATGCGCACGGCCGATGCCGGACTCGAGCATGCCGCCGCACCAGACTGGCATTCCGCCCTCACGGCAGATTTGTTCGATAAGTTTGGATTGCGTATGACCGCCGACACGGCCGTTTTTTAGGTTTATGATTTTGCCGGATTTGAGTTCGATCGCATGGCGTGCGTCATCGGGCGATTTGATGGGCTCGTCGAGGCAGATGGGCGTTTTTAGCTCACGCTGAAGCTTTGCGTGGTCGTGGATGTCGTCGTACCCAAGCGGCTGTTCAAGCATCATCAGGTCGAATTCGTCGAGGCTTTTTAGCTTGTCGATATCGGCAAGCGTGTAAGCCGAATTTGCATCGCCCATCAGCAAAATGTCGCCGAACTCTTTCCGCACAGCCTTGATCACGTCGTAATCCCACGTCGGCGAGATTTTTATCTTGATACGTTTGTAACCGGCCCCGACCTCGACGCGAATTTTTTCAAGAAGTTGCGGGATGCTGTCCTGGATCCCGATCGAGACGCCGCACTCGATTGTTTGATTTACACCGCCTAGATGTTTCCAAAGCGGCACGCCCAACTTCTTTGCCTCGAGGTCCCAGCAGGCAGTTTCGATTCCAGCCCTTGCCATTCGATGCCCGCGTGCCCATTTCATCAGATCCCAGACATTCGAGGCAGATTCAACCTCTTGTCCCACGACCATCGGAGCCAGAATTTTCTCGGCCGTCACCCAGGCCGAGTCGGTCCATTCGTCCGAATACCCGGGCGTCTCGCCGCACGTGATCTCGCCCCAGCCCATTGCACCATCTTTGTCCCCGACACGCACAAGGATGATCCGTCGTTCGTACGTTCGGCCAAAGCTCGTTTCGAAAAAATGCACGAGCGGTAAGTTGATTTCTGTGAGTTCGAGGGATGTGATGTGGAGCATTCTCGCCAAACATTAGCGCGGATCGATTACCGGCACAACCCCGAAATCGCCTTGACCTAGATGCGTCGAAAACGTATATTTTGAAGTTCGGCTAACGCTGTAAAATGCCTGGCCACGCCGCCCTAGCTCAGTTGGTAGAGCATTCGATTCGTAATCAATACCCCTACATTTTTATTGACAATGACTTAGGACAGCGATATGCTTACAATGTAGATATTTACTGTCCTTTGAACGGAAACGAATGGAAGGCAGTGGAATCTAATGGAAGGGATAAACACAAAAATAAGCACAAAACTTTATGCCAAGACCTAAAAAAGATTTCGCCAGATATTCGACGCAACCTTACCGTCCGACGAAACGCAAGTTCAATAAAAAAACTGATCGACGCTGGGCAGTGATTTATCCGCACCCCAACAAAGTTGGAAAGGTTAAAACGGAAACCTACCGTACGGAAGCCGAAGCGATTGACCGCACGAATGATCTAAACGCGATTCACAAATCGAACAAAAAGCAGCTCCAGTTTGAACATTGGACAATCGCGAATGCTTTGGACTTTTGGCTGACAGACCACGCCGTTAAATTGGTGAGCTACAAGTCCGAAAAGTCGCAGGCCGACTGGCTTAGAGGCGTGATAGGCGATGTTTCCCTTTCCGACTTTCGCGAGGAACATTGCAAGGCTATCGCCGTGGAACTTGAAGAGGATGATTGTATTCGGGCGAAAGAAGGAAGGGGTCGTCAATCCTATTTCATCACGCTACGAACCGCCCTCAACTATTGCAAAGGCGAAGGCATCATAACGACGTTCTATAACATTTCCAAAAAGTTCATCGACGGCACATATGAAAGCCGCGACCGTGTGCTGGAGGCTGACGAGTTCGAGGAACTGATTAACGCTTGCCACGTGGTAAAGGGCGGGCGTGACAGAGCACACTTGGCGTCGATCTTGATTTGGTTGCACGAGACCGCTTGTCGATCAGGGGAGTTAAAAACGATTAAGGTTGGTGATATTGATTTGGACAAAGGCATCGTAAAGATTAGGCAATCAAAACGCAAAACGGGGTCTAAGACCAAATATCGTGATTGCGGAATTTCAGCCCGTCTTAAGGAAATGATTATCGAATCGGGGTTATTCGAATTTAGCGATAGCGATTCCGTCATAGGCAAGCCGCTGGGTATGCCTAACACGGACGACACTAAAGAAAAAAAGGGATATGATTTTAAACGGGCATTTGCGACCGCTTGCCGTATTGCAAAAGCCGAACGGGTCAAAAACGAATTGAACGGCGATTGCTTTGATGATTTGAACATTCACGATTTAAGGCACACGGGCATAACCAATATGTTAGAGCGGAAGGTTAGTTTACCGTTGGTAGCATCAATGGTAGGACACGAACCCGAAAGCTGTATGACGTTAAAGGTTTACTTGAAATTCAGGCAAAAATTCATTGCAGAGGAAATGCTAAAAATGGCGGCATAATCAAAACAAGGCGGATGAAATTCCCGCATTACTCATTTAAGGGATAGCACGAACGTACTACTTGGCGTGGTTAAGGTGTAGGCTACTTGTTTTCCTTCGGGATTTGTTCCGCTTATCTCTATCCGCAGCTCGGATAAGATTATTTCTACGCCCAAATCGCTAAACGTTTTGAAATCGTCAATCCGCTTTTTTAGAAACTCGTTCGCCTGTTCGATGTATTCGGGGCAGCACTTCTCGTAGCGGTTTCGCTCCGCCAGCAACGTGGTGTATTGCTCCTTTTGCGTTGCGTAGGAAATCGGTTTGACGTTTATAAGATGTTCACTTTCGAAGTTGCTTTCAAAATCGCCTTTGTCCTCGAATTCCAAGAACTTAAAGACATCTATTACATCCTTGCGGTTCAGGTAGAATTGCGGGACTAGAATCAGATTCCCCGACGTTTCAATCGCTCTCCATTGAGTTTGCGACGAGAAATCGAGTTGCGGAGCTGGATAGTTATCGGTGAGGTACTGCAATACGCCAAACCCGAATCTTATTCGGGCACGAAGTCCTTTCAACTCGTTCGCTTTGATGTATAGCTTCGCCCCGTCGATTTGTGCGTATGAGGTCGATTGAATGTCCGCTGTGTCGCCCTTCACGGTTATTTTGAAATCCGCCGAATCAACGTCCGCCAAGACGAGTTGAAGCTCTGGAAAGTTAATCTCAATCGAATCCGTTGCGGGAACAGATGCGGGTACGAGCACCGCCGAAGGGCTCTTAACTTTATCAGTAGGGGCGGCAAGGCAACTCGAAAGACCTACTGCCATCGCCAGAATAATGCTTTTCACTCCTTCACTCCTTCACTCCTTCACTCCTTCACTCCTTCACTCCTTAATTTGAAATAATTCAACGATAAACTCACCGCGTAATTATATCCCTAATAATCATATGTTCGCCCTTGTTGGAATATCAACTGATTCAGGACTCCGTCGGACCTGTAGCTTATTTGTCTTAATTTTCACCTTCATCGTGGGTAGTAAAAAACGGAAATGTGCCGTTCTGTTTTTCCTACAAATTTATTCCGCGTTCTTGAAGCTTCTTTCTTGCCTTTTCGCCAATTTCCGCAATGACCGATTGCATAGTTTCATAGTTTGATTCGGGTTCAACTGTTTTTGTAACCGCTGGTGCGGGAATGACCTTAGAAAACTGCTTTCGTATCTTTTCCGCATCGTTCACCCACAACTTATTTGCTTTTAGCAATTCGTTCAATTCTCTCTCGACAATTTTGTGAAATTCTTTCGCACGTTCCAAAAATTCGCATTCTCGAAACGTTCCAATTTTGGCTAAAATTAAATGAGTCGGTCTACCGTTCAAACGAAAATTTCTCACGATTGAGAATGTGAAGCTACGACTTCCATCAACCAGTCTGCGTATTACTATTCTACTGTTACCACTTGTATTCATTTCTAAAAATTAAACTCCCCTCTCTAAATGTGTATCTACAATCATTCCATTTTTCAAATTTTGCATTGGGACTTAGAGACCAGCCACTATTACAACCATGTCATTAGTTTGACCTACGCCTAACTTCGTCCCCGCATCCGTCAAAAATCTGTATTTCAAAGTCTCTGCACCAATAAAAACCGAAGTCACCTACAAACCTTGTACTGTCCGCTAAGGCACTAATAATTTTTTCGCAAAAACTACACCGAATCCCTTGATATTCGCCCCGTTCGTTTCAACCAGCTTTTTATGCCTTTGCGGATTTCCCCATCGCCCTTTATTTCAGAGTTGCGGTATCCAGCTTTTCGTCGGGCGACAAATTCCCTTGCTTGTTTTTCGCAGCCGTCTAGGTCTACGTCCGTCACGTCAAAATCTACACGCTCGTCGGTTTGGCTGTGCTCTACAAGTTTCTGCGTGAAAGCCAAAATCACATCTAATTGCTTTTGGTCATAATCCCTTAAATCTTTGTTCATAATGTTTCTCCCTGTGCGTGACCGCACCCATGTAAAAACTCTACTTTCTAATCTCTTCGGATAGTGAAAAAAGCAAAGCCTTTTTCTCCCGCCGTTCCATTCTCAGTAGTTGAATATCGTTATTTACAAAACTAGTCTTCACCCCGCATACGTTGTAACGTTCCCAATACGGTTCCAATTGTTTTAGCTGCTCCTGTAGTTCTACCTTTCTTGCAACTTGCACGGAACGAATTAGCTTCCCGCTTTCTTCACAGCTCAAAAGTTCGCTTTCTATTTCTTCTAATCGTGTCCTTAATTCGGCAATCTGGGCCGCCGTGATTTTCAATGGAAGCCGTGATAACCGTTCCCGAATGTCAATAATCGAATCGGCACTGATGTCAGCGGACGTTAAGGCGGTTTCAAGTTCTGCTTTCAAATCGCCTTCCAGCTTTTTAAGGTCATCGACACTTAGCCAATTGCGGTCAGCTTCGCCGTTTAAAGCCCCTGGTTGTGTTTTTAATCCTGCTTCCATACTTACTAACCCCTTCGGCTTTGTAGCCGTTAAAGACGGTTGCCGAAAGCGAGCCCTCGGCAACCTAACGGGCAAAGGTGACACTAGAGGATGAACCCTTGCCCTTGAGCACGGGATTCGTGGAATCGCCGTTGCTAACTCTATAATTTTCAAAATCCGTAGTCTGCCGATTACGTCCCCAGTGCGGGTCGTTAATGACCGCGACATTTCGGCTGAACCGTTCCAACAATTTTTGCGGATGCCATTAGGTTGATAAGGTCATGTCGCCGAAACTTTCCAGTTACCAATTTCGCACTGCAACTAGGACACGCATCGCCCGCACGTAGCTTTTTCGTTTCGGCAATGAAATCGGCGTAAGGGTCATTGAGTTCTGGGGCTACGCTGTCATCCGCATCGAGCCCGTAAATTTCGCCGTGCGACCAGCCTAGCTTGTCGCCCTTCGATGCGATTAGTTCCGCAACTTGTTCCGCACTGGCCATCATTAAATCGGCGGGCTTGAATGGATAAACTAGGGTTCCGACTAGTGCATCCTCGGCGTTGTTTATTTCCCTAAGTCTGATCTGATGTGCGCTCGTGAGTTTAAACCAATTGTCTCTAACGGCTTGTTCCGAAAGATGACCGTCCACCAGCAACGTTGCGTGTATGTGCGGATGGAAATCGCCGTTGGAAAGTGTGTTTTCGATACGCGGGACACCCGCAACTACATTTGTTTTAAAAACCTTTCGTCTGCGTAGGTTCAAGTACGCCTTTTTTAATTCGATTTGACCTTGTTTCTTTGAACGTCCAACTTTCGTCGGAATCGTTAAAGTCAATTGCATAATTTTGAGTTTCGGGTTCGCCCGAACTACCGACAAAAATTTGGGTAGTATGCGGTTTAACTCTCGCGTAGATTTTACGTCCCAACAATCTGGACAGAATGGAAGGTTGCAAACGTAATCACGAAATCTTCGCCAGACAATGTTTTCATCGGGACAATACAACGCCTGAAAAGTTTGGCAACAGCGACCTAGCTTTTCGGCTTCTTCCGTCATTCCAAGTTTTTGAAGTGCCATTGCCATTTCATTTTTCTTCGCAGTGCGGGCACGATATGTTTCCGAGTCGCGGTGCTGACGCTTTACGAATTTATTGACCGCCGAGAAATTCCTAGGTCTAGTAGCACTAGCTAGTGAGCTGTGCCTAAAAACTGGGGTAGAGATGCTGGGTTGTGTCTCTATACTCAAGTTAATAGGAACACTGCCCGACACCTTCCCCTTATCTAAATTTTTTGTTATAATATTCATATCAATTATTTGGTTTTCGGCGGTTTTGAATTAGTCGTTCGACCGCCGATTTTTTTTATCTACCTAGCCCAAAACCTACAAGGATTTACCCCACATCATTGTTTTTCCAAAACTCGTCGCTATATTTAGTAGCAGCTATCGAGCGTTTGCATTGTTTAATGTCGTTTTCCTTTTTCATAGAAAATGACTTTCAATTAGCCGTCGAATAGCGCAATCAACTAATTTGCAACTGCCGCACTGTGTTGCGTCGATTGCATATTCCCCGCTGTTCTCTATTCGCAACAACGTTGCATCTGCAGGAACCGAACCGCATACGACCGCCCGCTTTTCGTAAAGCCGTTATCGGTAGCAGGTTCTAATAGTAGGAACCGCAATGCGGGACGTGCCTATTAGGTTTTTCCAGTTGGCAAATACTAAGGTTCCAATCTAACTTGCATCCGCTATGCCAAAGATTATTTCCAGTTGGGAATTTTAGAGCCCTAACGTTTGGTAAGTTGAACTAATAACTTTAGCTCAACAATACAAGCACAACTTATATTGTAAATGTGTAGGTCTCCGAAGTCAAACATTTTCGGAAATCATTTCAAATTTTGAGAATTATTCTGGAATCGAATGTAGTGGGTAGTGATTAGATGACGGAATCCGTTGCGTGATAGCTACCCAATACAGGAGCCGAAGTTAGCTTTTCGATTTGCGGGCGTCGTTAATCCAATCCACAACGCTCGGGTCAGATTCATCGACTTTCCGCGTTTTGGGTTTGGGTTCGACCGAAGCTGGCGGATCAACTAGCTCGGCAATAGCGGCAGGGTCTATGTAAGCGGATAAGATCTGTTTTTCGGAAAGCGAACCAAGTTCTAATTCAACGGGAGCTTCTGTAACGTGGGCAGGGTCGAGGTCGGCGGTGTCTATTGCCGCAATTGAACTAAACCAATGTTTGAACCGCACACTTTCGGCGTAGTCGTTAAGTTGGCTGGCCGTTATGACCAGTTCCTTCCCGATGCGGTATGCCTTAAGCTTTCGTGATTTGATGAGGTCGTAAACCGTCTTAGTCGATTTGTTCAACTGATCCCTAGCGATCTGCTTAACGGTGTATTTACGGTCAAGATCGAACGGCATCGCTTCGCTCGCGCCTTCGGGTTGTTTTTTGCTCATCGTTTCGAGATAATAGCCGTTCAATTTGGGAGGTGCCAATTTGAAAATTGACTTTTCCAGTTTGAAATCGGTTTCGATTTTTGTGAAAACGGGCTCCAATTTGCCTTATCCACAAAAATAAACGCAAAAATATATGCTAATGTTTCATAATCCAAAACCGATAAATCCGCTAAGTCTTTATAGATAAACAGATTAGCCGCCCTAGCTCAGTTGGTAGAGCATTCGATTCGTAATCGAAAGGTCGTCGGTTCGACTCCGATGGGCGGCTCCACAAGATCGGGGCAAAAAAATAAGGAGGAGCGATACACTGCTCCTCCTTCGCATTTCACACGTTGGCCTGTGTGGGCGATAAATCGTTGTATCAAACCCTACTCAGGCCGGCCAGTTTGTCAGTCAGGCAGCTATACGCGTGATCCGCGAACGAGCTGCAGAATAAGAACGATAACTGCTATTACGAGCAGGATGTGGATAAGGCTGCCGATTGCGGCGCCGCCAAAACCAAATCCGAGAGCCCAAAGCACCAAAAGTACAAGAATGATTGTCCAAAGCATAGTTGTTTTCTCCTTTACGTTAGTTTCCTAGTTCCAGTTCGCCCGAAGGGGCCAGCTTCTACCTCGCGTTCGAGTTCGAGTTTTGAATCTGTGCTGGCGTCTCGAGGGAGCTGTCAGTCGCCGCACCGAAGAAAAATATAATAAAGAGAACCGCCGTAATCACAATGATTCCGGCAACGGAGGCGAGCGCCCAGTTCACACCGCGGAACGCCTTCGCCGTATCTTCTCTTACCACGACATCTTCGCCGTCTGTATGTATGACATCTTTTGCCATATTACCTTAAAAAGTTTGGCGAGAGGACACGAGCGAACATAAAAGTGTGGATGTTCAAGGTGTGATTCGGCCTCCCGCCATGGGTCACGTACTAGGGTAGTACGGGTTTTGTCAGCGTTCAGTACACTTGCGTACACTGACCGCCGGCCAAAAATTGTTAACACGCTAGCTCGAGGTAGCAGGTGCATGCACTCTGCTCGACTCGCTTGCGATTCTCAATCGAAATTCCTCCGCGTGAATAGTTAATAAGCTTTGCCGCTCGCAGCTCCTGAGCGATACACGTGATGCTCGGACGATATACTCCAAGAGTACGTGCGATCTGCTCATGCGTAAGCTTAAGGGTCGACTGTCCGCATCGGTCCTGGACCATCAACAGCCAGGTGCAGAGTCTCTCTTTCACCGAGTGGTACATATTGCAGATCGCCTTTTGAGAGATCTGTCGGATGTAAGAGTCGACGAACTTGTTAAGGCCCGTGCGAAGGCTCTCGTTCTGCCGCATCAACTTTTCAAACGTATAAGCGTCGATGCGGTGTGCGGTTCCGGCCTGCGAAACCTGCGTACAGTTTTGGACGGTGTGAGATGCTGAAAAAATAGATGACAGTCCGACCGCGCCCTCTTTACCTGTGACGGCGATCTCAACCATGCGGCCGTCCTCGAGCATCTTGAATTCGGACACAACCGCAGTTATTGGAAAGTATATAAATTCGAGATCATCGCCTTCCTGATACAGGAACTGCTCTTTTCGAAGCACCACAGGCTTCATCGCCGGTGCGAGTGCCGAGCGGAGATGGTCCGGCATCGCATTCAAAATCTCATTTGCCGAAGGCTCGTTCACCTTCGTATCGTTTTTAATCGAGCGGCGCGTTTCATACGCACTGTAATCATCGCCCGAGGTGTTTCCGAATGTGCTCTCCCTAAATGTCATTTTCTTATCCCCCTTTACTAGTGGTAAATCGCGTCACATCTCTCGATCCATGAAAAAGGACGCACTTCACCTGATCCGTCGCGTTCCGCGAAACGGCTATAAAACTAAATAAACTTTAAGAACTTCGACCCGTGGGATGCCAGGGGCTTTTTTCAGGCCGGAAAACCGCTTAGGCTCTCCGGCCACCCCTTAATCTACCGAACCAGCTTGGAGTTTAAGACCGCCCCATCACAAGCGATAAACGCCTTTTGCCCTATTCGATGTACTGAGTATGCCGGTATACCGATTTTAGCGAAATCGGGATGTTGGACAATTTTACTAGGGAGTTTCCCTACCCTATTGGGTATCTATTTCCGTATCGTCCTGGAGCCAGTTTTGGAGGATTGCGTATTTGACTATATCGATGCGGTTAGAAATGCCTAACTTTCTCATAGCATTAGCTTTATGGGCCTCGACGGTCTTGACGCTGAGGTCGAGCCGGGCGGCAATTTCCTTATTGCTATAGCCAAACGCTATAAGTCGGAGCGTTTCAGATTCACGTTCCGTGAGCTCGGTCGTGCCTTCGCCGCGCATCGATGTGGATCGCGCCGCGTAGCCGCCCATCACTTTATGAGCTAGTGCGGGATCAAGAAAGGAGTTTCCGGACGCCACCGCCCGGATAGCATTGATTAATTCGTTCGGCGCACTCTGTTTTAGAACGTATCCGTTGGAGCCGGCGCCGATAAGCTGTTGTAGATACCCGTCATCCGTGTGACGCGTGAGGGTGAGGATCTTTAGGTTTGGCATCTGCTTACGCAGTCTCTGCGTAGCTTTCAGCCCGTTCATATTCGGCATCGAGATATCCATCACGAGGATGTCCGGCTCGAGCCGCAGTGCTTCGGTGATAGCGATCTCGCCATCGCCCGCCTCGCCGACAACTTCCATATCTGCCTGGGAATTGACCAGCAGCTTTACGCCCTCGCGAACGGTCTGATGATCTTCGGCAATTAGAATGCGGAGTTTATCGGCCATAAATACGGGAACTACCTGCGAAATTATACACTCGCGGTCGATTTCGTTCACGTGCTCGATTCAAAAGTCGTTATTCGTCCGAGTATCGAACATAAAAATATATGCCGATCACGCTGGTTATGGTCAACATGAAGTTGGTGAACACGAATACCCAATTCCCAACCAAATAGCTGTAGATAGTAAAACCTATCGAGGTGAGGAGCTGCCCGACGAAGAGAAGCTTTGAGACGCCCTCAGTCGTTTTCTCCTTGGCCTGCTTATGAATCTGCATTGCCAGGGTCGCCAGCAGGATGCCGGAGCAAGTCCAGCCCAATATTTCTGTCATGTGATCAATCTCCGAAAACGATCTTCGCAAAAGAACGCACCCGGATATTGTTCACTTCAATACCGGTATGGGAAGCAACTTCCTCCTCGGAGACCGCGCCCGCATCGATTGCCCGAACAAAGAAATTTAGCAGGCCCTGCCCCGTCGCCGCATCATCGAAGACGTCTCCGACGAGAGTCGCCCGCGCGGCCTGATCGATGAAATTCCTCAATCGCACGGCGGATGAATCCATCTCTTCGAGAAAGAACGAGAATACGGCGGCGTATCGGGCGGGAATCTGGGCCGGATGCAGGTCCCAGCCCTGAAAGAATCCGTGGGCAAGAGAGCGGCGGCAAAGGTCGTATTGCAATCGCCACGCTCGTTCGACGACAGCGCGATTCTCGATCCTTTGCGACTCGGTCAAATCGTCGCCGCGGTGCGGCGGGATGGGCAGTATGTTGTTAGCCCCATCGGATATGTGTACGCCGGTTTCCGCCAGCGACAACTGCATTATGTGCCGTGCAAAATCGCTCGCCGCGTGTCGCATGTCCTGATGTGCGGCGGTGATGCCGAGGCTCGCCGTATAGTCATACGCACCGTAATGCGCACTTCGAACGCGGCCTCGCCCCGCCTCTACCATCGACGGCAAAGCGATTCGTCCATCACTCGACAGGATCGACTGAGGCGTCTCGATCATCAGCTCGATACCTATCGAATCCTGACGTATTCCGCGTCTCGATTCGATCTCGTCCAGCAGATCGGCGAGGGCCGCGACTTGCTCGGCCGATGTGATCTTCGGAAGAGTAACGACGAATCTCTCAGGAAGACTCGTAACCGCAGTCAGATAGATATCGAGAGTCCGAATCGCGCGTCGCGCGCCCGGGCCTGAGAGAGGCTTGATCCGTATTCCACAGAAAGGCGGCAGCGTTCCCTGTTCGATCGCCGCATTTGTCTCACGGGCCGCGCACTCGGCGTGAGCATCTTCTTCCGCGTCCGTTCGCGGCCCATATCCATCCTCGAAATCGATACGAAAATCTTCGACCGATTCCAACTCGAGCTTTCTTCTGACTAACTCAAAGACTCGATCAGCGATGGCAGCGTCGATCCCGAAGATTTCGCTCAGCCGCGCCGAGTCGCTCGCGTACGTCTCAAAAAAGCTTCGTGCAATTCTACCGAGTTTCGGGATTGTGTCAGCCTTGAATAAATGAGCACCGCCGTAGACTACGTGAACGGGCTGTCGACCTTCGCTGATGCGCGTTTCCGTTGGGCCGAGCCGCTCGACCAAAGCGCTCGTGAATTCATCGGAAATCGTCGTGCGGTTACTCATCTTTCGAGCAGCTTTTCAAGACTGCTTTCGATCTGTGGCCAGCGGGAATCGGATGGGGTATTTGGCTGCGCCGTCCAGAGAAGTTCCGCACCATCAAAAAACTGTCCGAGCATTGGAAACGGACGCGACGCGGTCATACGCTGCGCCCAATCTTTCGACCGAGAACACTCGAAAAATACACGCTCGGCCTCGTCTTCGGGCAGCTCGTTGAGCCCACCGAGCTTTTTGTAGATTTTCTTGCCGCTCAAAGTAATTTGATTGTAGCCGAGAGCGCCCGCAACCTCGAAACGGCCGGGCCGACGAACCGCAAACTACCTCGCGGTATAGCGGTGCCAAGGCTCCCGAAAGGCAAGCAGGTTCCCCATGGTGCGTGTCGGGCTGAGCAACATTCGGGTCATTATTTTCAACCAGAAGTTCTTTGAAAATCGTCTCTCCATCCGACGAATGATGAATCTGTCAACCGCGTCCTCGGCGACCAAGAGCCCCGTGCCGAGAGTCGGCGTGACCACAATATCCACCCAGGTTTGCTTTTCGTAGAGGCCCACGTTACCAATGGATGCCTGACTGATGGGCCCGATCTCAAACTGAGTACTCCACGCTGCCGACCATGCCGTTGCCTTCAGGCGGCTCTTCCAATAGGCTTTTGTGTTAGCGACATGCAGTGTTCTGCCCTCAGGATCATTTTGAATCTGGATGAAGCCGACGAACGAGCCCTGCATCGGATGGGCTACGTAGTTAGTAAAGAAGCGGCCTCCGTCTCCCCAGCCGTGTAAGGATTTAACGGACCTAAAGTAATCTCGAAAAAACGGCCCGTGCAACGCTCTTCGCGTTTTCGGTTGGGTCATGGCATAGCCGTGCTGGATTCCCAGAAATAATAAGGACTGCTTGATGGCAGATTTCCACTGGAAACCTTGTTCTCCCGTGACGAGATCCTCATCCGCGGGCGCCTCGCCATCGACGCGATCCTTAGGCAAAGTCCAGCCATCTGGTGCACTCGGCTGTGTCGGGCGGCGCAAGTCGGCCTGGTTACCTAATGGATTGAGAACCGAGGGCGGGCGGGTTTTAAGAATCGTTCCCGAAGGCGATGGACTGCCCTTCTCTGCCGTTTCCGTTGTCTCCTTGACTGTCTGCGCCGTCGAAACCCCACTCGGATGGGCCGATGCCGTTGGCGCGGGTGAGGCGGACGAATCCTGCGCAAGAGCGCTAATAGCAAAAAGAGAGTAGCTCACTAAGACGAAGCGAAGAATATTCATCATGGGAGGTGGTTTAGGAGAGTTACCGAATGAATACTAACAGAGGCCTGATTCCTACACACCCCCTTGATTTCATTTGAGCGGCTCACATAATAAGGAATGCGGTTCGAACGCGGCAGCGGCATTCTGCTTCATCCCACCTCTCTTCCGTCTGGCTTCGGCATCGGCGATTTCGGGAAAGAAGCATTTCGGTTTGTTGATTTCCTGGTCGAGGCGGGCGTCGCGCATTGGCAGATCCTTCCGCTCTCTCCGCCCGGCCAGGGAAATTCACCATACTCAGCCTACTCAGCATTTGCTATCGACCCGATATACATCTCGCCTGCGAAACTCGTCGAAGCTAACCTAATCACCGACGACGCATTGGCAAATTCTTCGCCGTGGTCCGATCGAGTAGATTTCGACGCCGTGCGCGGCTTCAAAGACGGACTGATCCGCATCGCCTTCGACACATTTCAAGCAGACATTTCTCTCGAACTTCGAGGTGAATTCGAGGCATTTTCTGGTGAGCATTCCTGGTGGCTCGATGATTACGCACTGTTCCGTGCTCTCAAATCGGAATATGGCGAGCGCGCGTGGTTCGATTGGGAATCTAGCCTAAAACTCCGCCAACCCGACGCGATCGCAACGGCAAGAACCGACCTCGCAGACAACGTCGGCCGCGAAAAATTCGCTCAGTTTCTAGCCTTTTCCCAATGGTCAGACCTAAAGAAATACGCGAACGCAAAAGGCATCGCAATCATCGGCGATATTCCGATTTTTGTCGCCCTCGACTCAGCGGATGTCTGGTGCAACCGCGATGAGTTTAAGTTAAACGATGACGGCTCGCCTCGAGTTGTCTCCGGTGTGCCGCCTGATTACTTTTCCCCTACGGGACAAAAATGGGGAAACCCGATCTACGATTGGGAGGCAATGCGGCACAAAGGTTTTGGATGGTGGACGGCGCGAATTTCTCACACCCTGCGGCTCGTGGATGCAGTGCGGCTCGATCATTTTATTGGCTTTGCACGCAACTGGGAAATTCCCCGTACCGACGAGACGGCGGTGAACGGCGAGTGGGTAGATGTGCCCGGCCATGCACTCTTCTCGACACTGCGACATCGACTCGGTGATATAGCCGTCTTTGCCGAGGACCTCGGCGAAGTGACCGAAGCGGTGGAAAAGCTGAGGGATGATTTCGGAATTCCCGGAATGCGCGTGCTGCAGTTTGCGTTCGGTGGTGATGCCGGAAATCTTCATCTACCGCACAACTACATTCCGAATTCCCTCGCCTACACCGGCACGCACGACAACGCCACGACCGTCGAATGGTGGAAAGGCCTCGACAAGAACGCCCGAGCTCACGCAAAAAACTACCTTAAGACCACCGGCCGCGAGATTCACTGGGAAATGATCCGGACCGCGTTTGCCTCTGTCGCAGACACGGTGATTATTCCGATGCAGGACATTCTCGGCCTCGATGCCAAGGCCCGCATGAACACTCCATCCGTCGGCCACGGCAATTGGGGCTGGCGAATGGCCGACAACGCGATCACTGAAGAGATAAAACAACGGCTTCGAGACCTGCTAACGCTCTGCGGTCGCGTCCGCCGAGGCGGCAGTTAGCTTCCCGGCGACCAAATAAACTCCTGTTGGGGCCAAATAAACTCTCCCGGCAGCCCGAAAACGGCGATTGTTTGACTTGCAGTGGAGATTCTTGTAAATATTTATCTGCTTTACATTCAATAATTTCTGGGAAAAACGACCTACTCGATGGCCTCAAACCTGGTTACGATCACACGGCGTGGATTTGGACAGACGATGCGACGCGACGGCTGGTGGATAGCACCGCTGCTGACATTCATCGGCTTGGGCGCATTTGTTGTCTATTCGACGTGGGCGGCCTTTCAGGGCGAGCATTATTTTTACGGCGGCGGCGGAGCACATTATCTTTCGCCGTTTTATTCACCGGAAATTTTTGGCGCTACGCCGCATGCTATGTTCGGCGTAAAGCCTCCCTGGATACCCGATTGGGTGCCGTTTTCGCCGGCACTCCTGGTGCTGTGGGCACCCGGCGGATTCCGGTTCACGTGCTATTACTATCGCGGTGCATATTACAAGGCGATGTGGGCAGATCCGCCAGCGTGCGCCGTCGGCGAGCCGCGTTCCGGCTATCGCGGCGAACGCAGATTCCCGCTCGTGCTGCAAAACATACATCGTTACTTTTTGTATCTCGCGCTCATTTTCCTGGTCTTTCTCGTTTATGACGCATGGAAGGCATTGTGGTTTGTGGGCGCGGACGGTCGCGAGCATTTTGGCGTCGGCGTCGGCACTCTGATACTTTCGGCCAATGTCGTCTGCCTCGGTCTGTACACATTCAGCTGCCACTCATTGCGGCATCTTGTCGGCGGCGCCTGGGACGTGCTCTCAAACAAACCCGCCCGCAAAAAAGCGTACGAATGCGCGAGCGCACTAAACAAGCGGCACATGCTCTTCGCGTGGATCAGCCTGTTTGTCGTGGGGTTCTCCGACATCTACGTGCGGCTGGTCTCGATGGGTATTTGGACAGATTGGAGACTTTTTTAATGCAGTTCAAGGATCATCTCATCGAACTTTTTGAGTTCAACGACAAGACGAACAAGAAGCTATTTAATAAGATCGCCGAATTGCCCGATCAGGTCGAGTGCATACGATTCGTGAGCCACCTGATAAATTGCCAATACAAATGGTTAGTTCGCATGGTCGCTCCGGAGGATGCCGACAGTCTGGATTGGTGGCGGCCGCTGTACCGGGCCGATCAGTTCGATGGCGAGTGGAAAAAGAGTTTGGAGCCATGGATCGAATATATAGAGGGCAGATCGGATGAAGATCTTTCGGCAGAACGGGAGTTTATCGGATATGACGGCGGGCGATGGGCTGCGGCACCGAAAGATGTCGCTCTGCAATTGAATTTTCATTCGATCCACCATCGAGCGCAGATACAGGCGATCATCCGCGAACAGGGAGTCGCGCCGGATTTTGTGGATTTCATCGCTACGAAAGCCAGAAAGCTAAATTGATCACTGATCTTTAATGGCTGATTATCCTACATTCGAACACGACGTTCTCGTCATCGGTGCCGGTGGTGCCGGACTCCGGGCTGCTATCGAGGCATCTACAAATGGCGTCAGCGTCGGTCTGGTCTGCAAATCGCTGCTTGGCAAGGCCCACACGGTGATGGCCGAGGGCGGCATGGCGGCGGCGTTGGGCAACGTCGATGACCGCGACAACTGGAAGGTCCATTTCTCCGACACGATGCGCGGCGGCCAGTACATAAATAACTGGCGAATGGCGGAGCTACACGCGAAAGAAGCACCGGATCGCGTACGTGAACTCGAAGCCTGGGGAGCAGTCTTTGACCGGACCACGGACGGGAAAATTCTGCAGCGAAATTTCGGCGGCCATCGCTATCCGCGTCTCGCACACGTCGGCGATCGCACGGGTCTGGAACTCATCCGCACGCTGCAGGATCACGGTGTCCATCAGGGCATTGAGGTGTACATGGAGGTCACGGTCGTCTCGCTCCTGAAGGACGGGGATCGCGTCGTCGGCTGCGTCGCGTATGAGCGCGAACACGGTCGATTTCGCATCTTCAAATGTAAGGCTTTGATCCTCGCGACGGGCGGCGTCGGGCGGGCATTCAAGATTACAAGTAACAGTTGGGAAGGCACGGGCGACGGCCACGCGCTCGCCTACGACGCCGGAGCCGAGCTGATCGATATGGAATTCGTCCAGTTCCATCCGACGGGAATGGTATGGCCGCCAAGCGTTCGCGGGATTCTCGTGACCGAGGGCGTTCGCGGCGAGGGCGGCGTATTAAAAAACAGCGAAGGCGAGCGGTTTATGTTTAACGACATTCCCGCGAATTATAAAGATCAGACCGCAAGCGACGCCGAAGAGGGCTGGCGCTACACGCAGGGCGACAAGAGCGCGAATCGGCCGCCCGAGCTTCTCACTCGCGATCACGTCGCACGCTGCATTAATCGCGAAGTAAAAGCCGGCCGCGGTTCACCACACGGAGGCGTCTACCTCGACATCGCCTGGATAAAAGAAAGGCTGCCAAACTCTGTCGAGCACATTAAGAAGAAACTGCCCTCGATGTATCACCAGTTTATTCAACTGGCCAACCTCGATATCACGACTACACCGATGGAGGTGGGGCCGACGACGCATTACATCATGGGCGGCATTCGCGTCGATGCGGTCACGCAGGCGTCAACCGTGCCCGGCCTTTTTGCGGCAGGCGAATGCGCCGCAGGTATCAACGGCGCGAATCGTCTCGGCGGCAACTCGTTGTCGGATCTGATCGTCTTCGGCAAGCGAGCCGGGGAGTACGCGGCTCAATTCGCAAAAGAAAACGGAGCGGGCACGATCGACGATGACCAGGTAAAGGACCACGTACTAGCGGCGCTCGAGCCTTTCGAACGCGAGGGCGGCGAAAATCCTTATACGATCCAGCACGATCTGCAGGAAATGATGCAGAAGAATGTCGGCATTGTTCGCCATCACGACGAGATGATCGAGGCGCTAAACGGTCTCGACATTCTGCGAAATCGCGCCGCGCGAGCGTTCTCGCCCGGCAATGTCGATTTTAACCCCGGCTGGCACACCGCACTCGATCTGCATAACTTGCTGATCGTATCTGAGGCGATCACGCGTGCCGCCCTGGAGAGAAAAGAAAGCCGTGGCGGACAGTTTCGCGATGATTTCCCCGAGAAAGATCCGGAGTTTGCCAAGTTTAATTTCTCTCTAAAGAAAGGCGACTCGGGAGCAATGGAAATCTCAAGGACTCCGATCGCGGAAATGCCGGCGGAGTTGCGGCAAGTGATCGAGGAAATGGGTTAAGGAAGAAGTTTTGCCACGAATTACACGAATGACACAAATAAGAGATTTGATTCGTGCTATTCGTGCAATTTGTGGCTAAAGAATTCATGAAAGCGACATTCAGCATAAGACGAGGCGGGCGTGAGGGCGGCGAGATGGTCGATTATTCGACCGAGATCGGCGAGGGAATGGTCGTGCTCGACGCCGTGCACCAGATACAGGCCGAGTCCGCGCCGGACCTCGCGTGCCGATGGAACTGCAAGGCCGGAAAATGCGGCTCGTGTTCGGCAGAGATTAACGGGAAGCCGCAACTGATGTGCATGACGCGGCTCGACACGATCGACACGACCGAGGCGGTCACGATCGAACCGATGCGTGCGTTCCCGGCCGTCAAGGATCTGATCGCGGATGTCTCCTGGAATTTTGAGGTCAAAAAGAAGATCAAAAAGTTCAATCCGCGTCCGCCCGACGCCGAGGACGGAACGTGGCGAATGCAGCAGTCGGACATTGACCGCGTGCAGGAATTTCGCAAGTGCATCGAGTGTTTCCTATGTCAGGACGTCTGCCACGTCCTTCGCGATCATAATAAGCATGCCGAGTTTATCGGGCCCCGATTTCTCGTTTACGCGGCGGCCCTCGAGATGCATCCGCTCGACATCGAGAACCGCACCGAGCAGCTAAAGGATTTGCACGGCATCGGTTACTGCAACATCACAAAATGCTGCTCAAAGGTCTGCCCCGAGCACATCACGATTACCGACAACGCAATCATTCCTCTAAAAGAACGCGTCGTCGACGAGCATTACGACCCAATCGCGAAGCTCGTGAAGCTAATCAGGCGGAAGTAGTTGTCCGATGCCATACCCAGGTATGAGACGCTTGGAGCATATTTTACGGCCCCGCGAACGTGGCTCACATTTATTCTCCACAGGACGCTGTTTGGGCTTATAATCGGATACATCAACTGGCGACGCAATCAGGCATTTCACGCGGATAACGCAAAAGAAACGGATGGAGTTTAAGCTAAAACCACTTTCGAGTGATGCGATCGAGTCTGCCCTTGAGAAGGCAAATCGGTATCGCCTGCTTAACGAACCCGGCGCCGCCGAGAGCATTTACCTCGACATCCTCGCGGTGGAACCCAAGAACCAGGAGGCGTTAAAGAATATCGTTCTCGCGATGGCGGACCGGCTCGGGAAAGACTACTCGATCGGCGACGCGCGGGTGACTGAGTATCTCACTCGGATAAACGGCGATTACGAACGCACCTACTCCGGCATCATCTACGAGCGCCGGGCGAAAGCCGCCCTGGAAAAAGGCGGCGTTGGCGCGTACGAGCTGTTTCGCCAGGCGATGGACTGTTTTGAAAAGGCCGAGGCGATGCGTAGCGCCGGTAACGACGACGCGATTCTGCGTTGGAACGGCTGTGCCCGCATCATCAATCGCAACGGCCTCGCCCCACGAGAAATGGCGAGCGATTTTATCGAATAGGTTTGACTCTACCATCACTATTTAGGAGGCATGACCATGGCAGGAAAATTTGAATTGAAGAAATCCACTAACGGAAAGTTTTTCTTCTCGCTCAAGGCGGGAAACGGTGAACGCGTCCTCGGCAGCGAAATGTACGAGACGAAAGCGGCGGCCGAGAATGGCATCGAATCCGTTAAGAAGAATGCATTAGATGACGCCCGCTACGAACGCAAAGAGTCGAATAAGGGAACTCACTACTTCAACCTAAAGGCCGGCAATGGTCAGGTTATCGCCTCTAGCGAAATGTACAATACGGCCGCTGGAGTGAATAGCGGCGTCGAGTCGGTGAAAAAGAACGCGGCTTCGGCCCTCGTCGACGATCAGACGTAATCTGCTTCCGATCAGCGAAATGAAGCGCACTTTTCTTGGCGTCGAACGCCTCCTCTCTGAAAAATCGTCTCTATTGCGAGGCCAGCGCGTCGGCTTGGTCTGCAATCCGGCGTCGGTGCTGCCTGACACGTTCGAGCACGCCGCGGACGCTCTCGAAAATCACGATGCAATAAATCTAACAACGCTTTTCGGTCCCCAGCACGGCATTCGCGGCGACGTGCAGTACAACATGATCGAGACGCCGCACGTGCGCGACACACGCACCGGCAAGATGGTGTACTCGCTCTACTCCGAGACGCGCGTGCCGACCGAGGAGATGGTCGCTGGGTTAGACACCTTCGTCGTCGACCTCCAGGACGTTGGCTGCCGCATCTACACGTATACATACACAATGGCGAACTGCATGATCGCCGCCGCGAAATTCGGGAAACGCGTCATCGTGTGCGACCGGCCGAATCCGATCACCGGCGTTCACGTTGAGGGAAATGTTACCGAAAAAGAATTCACCTCATTTGTCGGCCAGTACGAACTGCCGACACGGCCCGGCATGACGATCGGCGAGATGGCGAAAATGTTCAACGAGCACTTCGGCATCGGCTGCGAATTAGAAGTCGTGGAGATGGACGGATGGCGTCGCGAGATGTGGTTCGAGGATACAGGCCTGCCGTGGGTGATTCCTTCGCCAAATATTCCGACCGTCGACACTTGCGTAGTCTTTCCCGCGACCGTTCATCTCGAGGGCACGGAACTCAGCGAAGGCCGCGGAACCACCAAGCCCTTCGAGCTAAATGGAGCGCCCTACATCGACGCTCACGACTGGGCCGAGGTCCTAAATGCATTCGACTTTCCCGGCGTCAAATTTCGCCACGCCTATTTCGAGCCCTCGTTCTCAGAATTTACGGGCCAGACCTGCGCCGGCGTGCAGCTCCACATAACCGATCGCGAGGCCTTTACACCCGTAATCGTCGGCATCGCCATGGTAAAAACGGCGCACGATATCTATCCCAACGAATTTCAGTGGCGACAAAACGAGTACGAATACGAATTTGGCAAGAATGCCTTTGACGTAGTGTGCGGGACGGACACAATTAGAAAAGCGATCGAGAGCGGATCACCAGTACAGACAGTTGAGCAAGCATGGCGAGACGGGCTGAATCAGTTTAAGGACGCTCGAAAGAAATATTTGCTTTATTAATCTATAAGTAATACTCTTACTGGTAAGAGTATTACTTATGCGAGTTACATCCAAAGGTCAAGTGACAATACCCATCGAGATCAGAGAACAACTCGGCATTTTACCCGAAACGGAGTTAGAGTTTTCGGTTCGTGGCAAGGAAGGGATTTTTCACAAGGCCCCGCCGAGGGAAGGCCGCCTTAGTCGCGGGGAACGGGCGGTAACGCTGCTTGCAGGCTCGGCAACGGATACACGGTTTACGACAGATGAGATACTTAAGATGACGCGAGGTGACGACTGAAGGAGACACTTGTTGACAGCAGCGTATTGATCGACGTCTTGACCCAGGACGCAAAATGGTTCGCACGCTCGTCCGCCGCGCTGACATCTTCGTTGAATACATCGGTGGCGGTTATTAATCCGATCATCTACGCTGAAGTGTCGACCAGCTATCAAAAGGTGACGGATCTCGACGAACGGCTTCCTGTTGAACTTTACAGAAGGGACGAGCTTCCCTATGCGGCGGCGTTCTTGGCCGCTCGTGCGTTCGTAAAGTATCGACGGCAAGGCGGCTCCCGAACGTCGCCGATGCCAGATTTTTACATCGGCGCCCACGCAGAAGTTTCCGGGTTTAACGTACTGACCCGTGATCCTAGACGTATTCGGAGATATTTTCCGGGCGTCAAAGTAATCTTGCCGTAACGCAAACTGGAACGACCTAATACAGAGTGAGCGATTTTACAAACCAGGGTGACGACTCCCGCATGAGCGGCATTACAGACACACTAAAACCAGCCACCCTTACTCTTCCTGCCGCCTAAAATGCCGCCGAGGACTCCCCGGATAATTGTTGAGCCAACCTGCCTGCCGATAGACGTTGTAGCGGAACGAACCGCGCTCTTACCTATCGACTCCCACATACTGTCGGGTTTGCGTTCCTCCGCTCGGGCGGCCCTTTCGGCTTCTTTCTGCGTTTTTACTTCCGCTGCGGCATCTGCGGCGGCTTGCTGCTGCGCGGCACGTTCGTTGGCTTTTGCCGTGAGCAATTCGAAAGCCGATTCGCGGTCGACTGCGTTCTCGTATGTGCCGGCGACGAGCGAATTCGCGATGAGCGTCTGACGCTGCTCCGTCGTGATTGGGCCGATGTGGCCGACGGGCGGAACGATCAATGCACGCTCGACCATCGTCGGGACGCCCTTTTCATCTAGTGTTGAAACGAGCACTTCGCCGACGCCGAGTTCTGTGATTGTTTTCTCGGTATCGACTTTTGGATTCTCGCGAAAGCTCGATGCCGCAGCCTTAACTCCCTTCTGCTCTTGCGGCGTGTAGGCGCGCAATGCGTGCTGCACACGATTGCCGAGCTGTGCGAGCACTTTCTCCGGGATGTCCGCCGGATTCTGCGTTACAAAATACACACCCACGCCTTTAGATCGAATCAACCTCACGACTTGCTCGACTTTCTCGACGAGGGCGGTCGGCGCGTCGGTGAATAGGAGGTGAGCTTCGTCAAAAAAGAAGACGAGCTTTGGCTTCTCAAGATCGCCCGCCTCGGGCAGTGATTCGAAAAGCTCGCTCAAGATCCACAGCAGGAACGTCGAATATAGTTTTGGCGAGTTTACGAGCTGGTCGGCGGCGAGCAGGTTCAACACACCTCTGCCGCCGACCGTTTGCATAAAATCGTCGAGCTTTACCGCAGGCTCGCCAAAAAAGATTGCAGCGCCCTGCTGTTCTAACTGGAGCAGCCCGCGTTGGATCGCACCGACCGAGGCGGTTGAGACATTGCCGTACTTTAGGGTCATCTCCTGCGCGTTCTCGCCGACCCATTTCATCAGCGACTGCAGGTCTTTCAGATCGAGCAGCAAGAGACCGTTGTCGTCGGCGTATTTGAATGCAATCGCGAGGACACCTTCCTGCGTTTCGTTCAGGTTGAGCAGACGCCCGAGCAGCAGCGGCCCCATCTCAGAGATGGTCGAGCGCAGCGGATGGCCCTGCTTACCGAATACGTCCCAGCACGTTGCAGGAAAGCCCTCGAACACCGGCGTGATGCCCAACTGTGTGTTGCGTGCATCGATCTTTGCATTACCGCCGCCGGGCTGCGTGATGCCCGACAGGTCGCCCTTGATGTCGCTCATAAACACCGGTACGCCGATGCGGCTAAAGCCTTCGGCGAGGCGCTGCAGTGTAACGGTTTTTCCTGTGCCGGTAGCGCCAGTGATGACGCCGTGGCGATTCGCCATCTGCGGCAAGAGGTAAAATTCGCCCGCATCATTTTTTGCTACTAAGATTGGTTCACTCATAAGTTAGATATAGTTCTCAGCACTTCTCGTATTTCCAATTTTTGCGTTTGCCCTCGGACATCCATTCGATCGCGGTTGCGAGGCGTTTGTCGCGTGTGTCCTCAGTCTTTGCCTCGGTGATCCACGTCACGTATTCCTTCTGCTGGCCGGGCGGGAAATTTTTGAAAGTCTCGGCTGCCAGCGGATCAGCCTTGAGTGCTTTCTTCAAAATGTCTGGAACGACGAGTTCGGATCTCTCTTTCGGCTTCGCTTTTGGAACCTTAATGCCCTGCTCGTTTAGCTCCATCGCCTGATGGATGATGCCGACCAATACCTTATCGCTCGGTAGATCTTTCAGCGACGTGATCCGGCCAAAGCTGCCCATCGCCGTTCTGTTTTTTGGAAACGCATCCGACTCGAGCAGAGACTGCTTCCAAAATCCAAACGTGCAGTGCGCCTTAAACGATGCAAACCCGCACAGCAGGCCCTTATATTCGAAGCTCGGCATGCTCCATTTCAGAGTCTCTGTAGCGTCCGGACAGGCCGTGTGTACGAGAGATCGCAAATGCGTCAGTATCGGCTGCGCAAAATCACGCGACTTTTCGATATACGCATCGATACGCGGATCGGTCTTGGGCATACGCGTAATATACTGTAAAAGGGCCGCTGTGTCAGCCAAACCCTGTGCTAGAATTTCGTGTTGTCAGAATTCAGGTTTATGCCAGTTGTTATTGATAGCGAAGAAAGGTTAAAAGAGGTCGTTAAGGCGGCCCTTATGGAGGCTCTTTCGGAGCGCGAAAGCTCGATCCGTCTGATTCTCGAGGAAATCGTCGAGGAAATCGCCCTTTCACGCGCGATCGACGAGGGACTTAAAACCCCTCTTGTGCCAAATTCTGAAATCTTTGAAATCTTGGGTCGAACTAATTGAAGGTCGAGTTTACAACGAGCTTCAAGCGTGATCTCAAACGGATATCCGATTCGACCTTTCTTCAACGCGTTGATGCCGCCGTCTTGGACGTCCAGTCCGCCGAGTCTATCCAGGCCATTCGTCATGTGAAAAAGATGGGTGGCGCGAAAGGCCACTATCGAATTCGCGTCGGGGAATATCGGATCGGAGTTAGAATCATGGGCGACATGGTGACATTTGTTCGCGTCCTGGAACGAAAAGACCTGTACAAGTATTTCCCTTGAGATCAGGTACGATTCTCCTTTCTTATCACCACCTTCAGCCCCGACCACTTCTCATCCACCGCGCAGACTTTTACATCGACGAAGCCTAACGGCAAGGCGGCTTCGCGTATTGTGTCTTCCGTGATCTCTGTCGGGAGCTTGGCGGCTTTCTTGTACCAAGAGACCCAGATCGCGGCAGCTGGTTTCATAGAGGATTTGTACCGGCTGAGCTCGGCAAATAGCTCGTCGCGGGAGTTTGTAAACAGATGAATTACGTCGGCCTTTGCGATGTTGTCAGTAAACGTAACGCCGCCGGGCAGAGGCGCTATTAGCTTCGGGTAGTTATCGGGCGCATTGATAGACACGACGGTTGAGCCTTCTTTAATCCCGAGCTTTTTCGCCAACGGCGTTCCTGAATAACCTACTGTCACAATTCCTCACGATTCATCATTCATCATTCTGCGTTCATCATTTGAACGAGCACCGTGCGTTCCCTCGGCCCGTCGAACTCACACAGATAGATTCCCTGCCAGCGGCCGAGCAGCAGCTTTCCTTTCTCAAACGGTACCGTCACGCTCGAGCCCACGAGCGACGACTTGATGTGGGCATCAGAGTTGTGCTCGAAATGCTTGAAGTGCTCATCGTACTGCGGGATCAGCCGGTTCAAAAATCCCAGCATATCGCTCTGCACGTCCGGGTCGGCGTTTTCGTTAATCGTAAGCCCGCAAGTCGTATGCTGCGTGAACAGAACGCAGATGCCGCTGCCGTCCGGTATCTCGGCGGCGACTTGCGATGTGATGTCGATCATCTCTTCGCGGTAGTTCGATTTGACTGAAAACGAGTTCATTAAAACTCCGTCGCCAAACGCAAAAGGCAGAACCACCCGCGTGAGCGGGCGGCATTGCAGAGGCACCTCATACCGGTCACGCCGCAAAAAGGGGAGAACCACCTGCGTGAACGGGTGGGCATTGCAGAGGCACCTTGTACCGTCATCAATCGATTCTAGTCGCTGAAGGCGACAAACAGAATAGCGTAGGGTGCAACCCTACTGTAACCGTTATAAACCGATTCACGTCCCCGAAGGGGACGAACAACCTCGCGCCGCTGTTGCTCCCTTCAGGAGGTTCGCGATGTGTCGATGAAATCGAAATTGATCGACACATTTTGTTGACATGTTTACGGTATCGACATATGCTAAGAAAGTGTCGATAAAATCGCACAACGTCGACACATAATCATGCCTCTTTGGAATCCAATTAAGCCTTATCAGGAACTTCCCGATTTGCCGCCCGGCAAAGATGTCGAAACTAAAGCGATCCTGAAACGCTGCATAAACGCCCGAGCGTCACTTGCCGAATTAAAACAGGCGGCTGACTTGATCCCCAATCCCGCAATTCTCGCAAATACGCTACCGTTGCTCGAAGCGAAGGCAAGTTCCGAGATCGAGAATATAGTAACGACCACCGACAAGCTATTCGAGCATCTGAAAAGCGAAGCGGGTGCCGACCCCGCAACAAAGGAAGCATTGCGGTATAGCTGGGCACTATTTCACGGCTTTCAAACGCTCAATGAACATCCGCTGAATACCAGAACCGCCGAAACGATATGTTCGAACATAAAAGGCGTTGACATGACTGTCCGACGAATTCCGGGGACCGCTCTGGGGAACGAAACCCGTGGCGAGGTTGTGTATACGCCGCCAGTCGGTGAGGCGGTGCTGCGGGAAAAGCTAGCGAACTGGGAACGGTACATTCACAACGAAACGGAGATCGACCCCTTGATCCGAATGGCCGTCAGCCACTACCAATTTGAGGCAATACACCCGTTCACCGACGGCAACGGGCGAACCGGCCGAATTATAAATAGCCTCTACTTGATAGAACAAGAACTGTTGACGAGGCCTGTACTTTACTTAAGTCGATACATTCTACAAAATCGCGGCAAGTACAACAGGCTTCTGCTCGGCGTAACGCGTGATGCTGCTTGGGAACCCTGGATCGTTTTCATGCTCGACGCCGTGGACGAAACGGCCAGATGGACCTCGGCCAAAATCGCCGCCATCCGGTCGCTGGCCGAAACGACAAAAGCGTTCGTCAAGCGCAAATTGCCGAAAATATACAGATACGAACTTGTTGACACGATCTTCGAGCTGCCGTACTGCCGCATTGTCAATCTCGCAGACAAAGGAATCGCGAAGCGCCAGACGGCGTCCTTGTATTTGAAAGAATTAGTAAGGATCGGCGTGCTCGTAGAACATCCGACTTCGAAAGAGAAACTGTTCGTTCATCCAAAACTGATGCGCCTCCTCACCCAAGACATCAACACTTTCGAACCGTATGACGACTAAACTGTGGACCGGTTAAAAAGAAGAAAAGAACCCTGGTGTATAATCTCGGCCGTGGTAACGCCACATTGCGCGCGGTCCGGGAGTTAGAATTGGGCTTTCTAAAAAAACTTTCGATGCCGCATTTATGCTGCTTCCGATAGGTATCTCACGATGGAAGATAAACCACTCGACGCACCGATGATGGATCCTAACAAACCGGATGCAAACGGTGCCCTTATCACTTGTTATCTTTCCAAATGGCAGAAGCTCGAGAAATACAGGCTCCAGGAGGATTCTCTTAAGCTTCTCTTTGAGGAGCTCTGCCGCGAAAATAAGAGGATCGAACACGTGTTGCTGAAAGTGTGCGCACTAAATGCTTTTTACAGTACGAATATCTTTGACACGTACTCGGTTGCCAAACATATCCTCCAAAAAGATATTGATTCTCGCCTGAGCACAGGCGACTGTTCGCTGGTCAATGAAATCGCTAAAGTCACGATCAAGGACAAAGAGAAGAACTTCTATTCCTTCGCGTCGAAGTACTGCAGCCACCATGAGCCAACCAAATTCCCGATCTTCGATTACTTTGTCGAGAAGTTATTGATTGAACACCAGAAAAGAGACTGCTTCGACGACTTCCGGAAAGGCGATCTCAAGGAATACAAGCGGTTTGTCGAGATTGTAGAGAACTTTAAGCAGGCGTACGGACTAGACGCCTTCACTCTGCGCGATATCGACATTTATCTTTGGATCGCCGGTAAGGAAACATTCAAACGCAACTATTAAGCCGTTCACTGGCAGAAACAGGACATGCGAGTCTTGGGCCGATTCATAGCGCGTTTTTCTTAGCGCGTGGGCCGCGGGTGACGGAAATGGTTTCGCGGAGTTTTAGGTAGAGGCGGCCGCCGTCGACGATGGTTGCGGATTCTGCGGCCAGACTAGAACTAAGGAAATAAAGATCTTGTCTTGCCCGGGACGATCAGTGGGTTTGGTCGAGCTTCGTATTTTTATATGCCCGCTGGGCCGCAAACTTCTGCTTCAAAGCGCGCCCGGGACGATATATCATCATATTCCAAAGCCTGAGACGCGGTGAACGGCAAATCGCAGGCCTGACCCTGACCGACGCAAAATACGCGTGTTATGCGGTATCATTCCGGTAAATCATAAGTTAGGCATCGTTCACGCCATGAGCAACGAAGACACCATCACATCTTGGAGCGAGAAGGTTGCAGGCTTGGGCGTGGACATGCTCGTTGACCACGGACTCATCAATAAGGCGGACTTTGAACGTGCGACGAGAATCGTTGCCGAAGAGATTCTAGTTCGGCTCGCCATCGGTGACTATCCGCCACCAGAAAAGAGTGAATGGCCATCAAATGACGATGCCTAATCATGCGACGAAATCTCAGCAAATACCGATAAAAACTGGGCGAAACGTGGTTTCGCGAGTTTGACGCAGATTGACGGACGGTGGTCCGTCAGTTCACAGTCGCCTCCCGTCAGCTCACAGTCGCCGCCCGCTGGGCCGCAAACTTCCGCTTACAAAGCGCGCCCGGGACGATGTATCATCATATTCCAAAGCCTAGCGAGCTAGAGAACGCCGGTGGGCGGTTGGTTTGAGCGTCGCGTTTTGTTATTAGCGCCCGAGGGTAAGTGTCGTTGATGGCGCGCCGATTTGGACGTATTATCGACGGCGTTGTTGTTAATCAATAGTTGGGCAGCTTTTGGTTTCCCGCAACGGACAAGATTTGAACCGCAGATTTTATGATTGACGTTCGACAAAAACTTACGTTTGCTTTTTTCGGCGCAAAACTTTTCGCGGCATTGCTTTTTGTTCTTTGCGCGAGCGTTCTTTGTCAGGCTCAAACCATTGCTTCCAAAACTTGCGACTTTTCGAAATATAAACCGACAGGGCGTTCACATTTTATACCCAATTCGATTGTTGAGAACATCAAACCTGTTTATCCGGCAGTCGCTAGAGCAGTTCGAGTAGAAGGCAAAGTTCGCGTTAAGATTTTAGTTGACCGTCGTGGGCATGTCAGAGAGACTTGCGTTTTGAAAGGACACCCGTTGATTCGAGCAGCAACAGTCCAAGCGGCTCGTGAGACACGCTTCAAACCAAATTTTGGGCTTTCGCGGGCGTTCGCAAAAGGCAGGCGTTTCTTGGCAGACGAACTTGTTTATAACTTTAGCGTTCAGTAACTTGTTTGCTATGTTGCGTGTTAAGACAAAGTTTCGTGGTAGCGACGGGCTGCCCAACAAATCAATGGACGTGAGGGCGAAACCGCGACTTTGTTAGCTTGGCTTATCTTTCTATCCTTAACGGGCGTGATGACGGTTTCCGCCCAGGGCAGTGTCGCAACACCGCAAACTTCCGCTTACAAAGCGCGCCCGGGACGATGTATCATCATATTCCAAAGCCTGAGACGCGGTGAAACGGCTCAAATCGCAGGCCTGACCCTGGCCGCCGCAAGCGGTTGCTCACCGAAGGCCGGGTCCGCCTTCAGGCGCAAGCCCGCACGAAGTAAGGGCGATACGCTCACATCCCGTACGAGCGGTTGGGCGCTGAACACCTTTTAAGCCTTCGGGTCCCCGGTCAAATCCCACGGCGGAACGTACCAGACCCTCTTCTCGAAAGCCGTCTAGTCACAACAGTCCGACGGTGCCTCCGCGATTCGCAAGTGTGTTGGGTGTATCGCCCTTACTACGTGCGGGCCTGCGCCTTTTGGAATAGCACGGGCGTGCGACGGTGCGGTTTATGATAGAAAGTCCCCGTGTTTGCGGGCTTTTTTTGATGGTGCGTGTGATGGGAAGAGGACATACGAGTCCTGGGTCGGCTCATAGCGCCTTTTTCTTCGCGCGGGGGCCGCGGGTGACGGAGATGGTTTCGCGGAGTTTTAGGTAGAGGCGGCCGGCGGCGTCGATGTTGGGTCTGAGGAATTGGAGCGTGCCGTCGGGCCTGATGCCAAAGTGTTTACAGAAGGGTTTTGCGTAGACGGCGCGGCTCGTCGGGCTGCTGCCGAACTGCTTTAGCGTAAATGCGTTGGCGGCGGTCGAGGCCTGAGTCGGCTCGAGGATGATCATATCCTTGACGCGGTTGTAGTAGAGATAGACGGCACGCGGCGAGCCTGTCATCGTATGCACCTTTTCGATGAGAAAGATCCTTCCGCCGCGGTCGATCGTGACATAGATCCTTTCTGAATAGGCCTCGGTCGGCCCGCCCATAAATTTTTCGCATTGTCGGTCGAGAGTTTCCATAAGAGCTTGCGTGTTTCACACTAGGCTGTATGTTTTATTTATAGCACACGCGCGTTATATCAAGGGCAAGTCCTCTCACCGGATCGCCGCTCATTTGCTCGATTCACTTTCATGACGATTGCGGCACATTCGCGGCAATGAGTGAATTTGGCGATTTCGAAATTCTGCACTCATAATCCGTGCGATCAGGGCCTCCATAACTTGCACAAAATCGCGATGAGCCGCGACCATCCTGGCCATAATCGCCGACAATCCGCCCAGTACACTTGATGATCCGGCGAGTACGCCTGATGATAACCTCCATTAGGCTAAACGGGGTGATTTATTCGATAATGAATACTTTTTGGGAAGACCTATTATGAACAGTTACGTAATTTACATGGTGCCCGCGTTGGGGATTTTGGGCCTGATCGTGATGGCGGTGAAATCTGCGTGGGTCAGCAAGCAGGATCCGGGCGATGCGAAGATGCAGGAGCTCGCGGGTTACATCTCGGACGGGGCGATGGCTTTTTTAAAAGCCGAGTGGCGAGTACTGAGTATCTTTGCCGTGATAACGGCCGCAGTGCTCGCTTATTCCGGGACGATTCACGAGGTTAACGGCCGCGAAATCCATTCGCACTGGCTAATCGCCATAGCGTTCCTGGTCGGTGCTGTTTTTAGCGCGACTGCCGGATACATCGGGATGAAGGTCGCGACCAAGGCAAACGTTCGCACGACGCAGGCCGCCCGAACCTCGCTCAAGCAGGCATTGAAGGTCTCGTTTACCGGCGGCACCGTTATGGGCCTCGGCGTCGCGGGCCTCGCAGTTCTCGGTCTCGGCGGATTGTTCATCGCCTTTCTCGCGATCTTTGCAGACCTCGGTGCAAATCAGGTTCGCACGGCGATCGAGGTCCTCACCGGATTCTCGCTGGGAGCGGAATCGATCGCACTGTTCTCGCGCGTCGGCGGCGGAATCTATACAAAGGCCGCGGACGTCGGAGCCGATCTGGTTGGCAAGGTCGAGGCGGGAATTCCGGAGGACGACGTTCGAAATCCCGCGACGATTGCCGATAACGTGGGCGATAACGTCGGCGATGTCGCCGGCATGGGCGCCGACCTTTTTGGCTCGTACGTTGCGACGATCCTTGCGACGATGGTGCTCGGCCAGGAGATACGCGTCAACGATAATTTTGGCGGAATGTCGGCGATCCTTTTGCCGATGGTTATCTGCGGTCTCGGCATCGTCTTCTCGATCATTGGAACGCTCTTCGTCCGCATCAAGGATGACAGATCGAGCGTTCAGAATGCTCTCAACATCGGCAACTGGGCATCGATGATTCTCACGGTTATCGCGTCCTATTTTGTCGTGATGTGGATGCTGCCCGAGGGTCAGATCGCTCTCCGAAACACGACGTTTACAAAGAATGGAGTGTTCGGCGCGATCGTCGTCGGAACCATCGTCGGGGCGATCATGAGCATCGTCACGGAATACTACACGGCGATGGGCAAAAAGCCGGTGATGTCGATCGTACAGCAGTCCTCGACAGGCCACGCGACGAATATCATCGGCGGGCTGTCGGTCGGTATGAAATCGACCGTTATTCCGATCCTGACACTTGCAGGCGGAATAATCGCCTCGTTTTACATGGCAGGCCTTTATGGCGTTGCAATCGCGGCCGCAGGAATGATGGCGACGACCGCGATGCAGCTCGCTATCGACGCCTTCGGGCCGATCGCGGATAACGCCGGCGGCATCGCTGAGATGAGCCAGCTGCCACCCGAAGTTCGCGAACGCACGGACAACCTCGACGCCGTCGGCAACACAACCGCGGCTACCGGAAAAGGATTTGCGATTGCCTCCGCGGCCCTGACTTCGCTCGCTCTATTTGCAGCATTTGTCGGTATCGCGGGCATCGACCGCATCGACATTTATAAAGCGAATGTGCTCGCGGGCCTTTTCGTAGGCGGAATGATTCCCTTCATCTTCTCCGCGCTCTGCATCCAGGCCGTCGGCAAGGCCGCGATGGATATGGTGCAGGAGGTTCGCCGGCAGTTCCGCGAGATTCCGGGCATAATGGAATACAAAGCAAAGCCCGAGTATGAAAAGTGCGTAGCGATCTCGACCAAGGCGTCGCTCCGAGAAATGATGATGCCGGGGGCCATCGCTCTCATCACGCCGGTTATCGTAGGTTTCTTATTCGGCCCTGAAGTTCTTGGCGGCCTGCTCGCAGGCGTCACGGTGTCGGGCGTGCTGATGGGCATCTTCCAGTCAAACGCCGGCGGTGCGTGGGACAACGCGAAGAAGTCATTCGAAAAAGGCGTGATGATCAACGGCGAGATGGTATTCAAGGGCTCCGAGGCGCACAAGGCTTCAGTCACCGGCGATACCGTTGGCGACCCTTTTAAGGACACGTCGGGCCCGTCGATGAACATCCTCATCAAGCTGATGTCCATCGTCTCGCTCGTGATCGCACCGTATATTTACGGCATCGGCCAGTAGCGGTTCGATTTGCTGACACATTAATGACGCGTAGGCTTTGAGTAGCTTTCGCGTCCTTTTCTCGTCTGTGAGACTGTGCGTGAGACTGGTCTGAGAACTTACGCCGCAAACGGCCGGCCGTAGAGCTCCTGATAGATGTAACCGAGGACGCGGGCTTCGGCGGTGTAGAGGGTTTCGAACCAGCAATTAGTCAAGTAAAGGCGTTTCTCGGCGGCGGTCGTAAGCTTCTCGCTTTTCGTCAGCGCCACCGCTTCCGGGTCACCGTCGTCGAGACGATAGGCGTTGGTGAGTTCCGTTTTCATTTCGCGGGCCGCGCCCAGAGCTTCGAGCACGTCGGTGATCCAGAGTTTCAGCAGCGGCTCCGAACTGTTTTCGTTTACGGCCTGGATCGTGCCGATGGCAAAACGAGCCTCCGCATTTTCGAACGGGTAAGTTGCGGCGCCGCGTTCTTCATCATCCCTCTGCTTCCATTCGAATAATTCGTTCGCGTACGGATGCCGAATGCGCGACGTGCGTTCGTCATTCACGAGAAACCATTCGACGAGATCGGCGAGCGAAGCGACTTCGGGTACGCCCCCGACTATCCTGAGTTTTGGCGGCTCAGCGGCTGTTTGTTTGGCTTCGACCATAGCAGATATTTCAACACCCAACGCGATAAAAAGCGAACCGGCGGCTTTTTCGATATAATCTCGCGAGAAGTGTTTACCGGAATCATCGAGGAACTCGGAACGGTCAGCTCCGTCACCAACAACAAGGGCGGAGTGCGCCTCACCATCGCCGCTCCGCTTGTCGCCAGCGATGCACAATTAGGCGATTCTATAGCGGTGAACGGTGTTTGCCTCACCGTTATAGAGATTGGGGAGACGCTGTCATTCGACGTGTCGCCGGAGACGCTTGAGCGGACTTCACTTAGATCTATACGGGCGAAGTCTGCTGTAAATCTTGAACGAGCTCTGCTGCCTACCACGCGACTCGGCGGGCACATCGTCCAAGGTCATATCGATTGCTCGGGCAGCTTTGTTTCCGCAGCGAATGAGGGTGACTTCTGGACGGTACGCATCGAATTCCCTCCTGCATTCGGGAAATATCTGATCTACAAGGGCTCGGTGGCCGTCGATGGAATCAGCCTGACCGTGGCTGCCCTCGGCGATAATTATTTCGATATCGCGGTCATCCCGAAGACTTGGCAGATGACGAATCTCTCATCGCTAAAGTCCGGCGACGCCGTAAATCTCGAGGCCGATGTGATCGCAAAATACGTCGAGCGCCTCACAATGCTCTCGTAAATTATTGCTGAACGGACGTTTTTGCATTTTACATGCTCGCCGACTGTGCCTATACTTATCGCAAGTTCGGCGAAACGCGTCGAGCAGATATCAGGATTTGCGGCCTGCTCCGAAGCTTGGCCGAAACGAAAAGTTTGAGAAAGGGTTTGAGCACTCTCGCTAATTTTGAGAAAAGTGCTCCCCGGAAGCGGAAAATCAGAGGTTTCCGCATATTCGAAAGAGTCCCAGCGTGAAAAGAAATCTCTCCTTGTCCTATTGGGCCGAAACGCTCAGTTCAAGCTTCAGAAAACCTAACGCGCCAAAGCTTTTTCCTTCCTCAACACGGATCGTCTCGCTAGACCTCTAAGCCACCCCCAAATCCCTAATTAAGTCACCGATGCAGGCGCTTCGCGCATGTCGGGGTTGAACACCAATCAAGGGACGAACAATAAGTTCTACGTATGTCAAAAGAAATGATAGTCAGCGTCAATGGGCGCGAAAAGAAGATCGCCATCGTCGATAACGGTAAAGTTACCGAATTTTATATCGAGCGCGGCGACGAAAATACCGGCGTTGCCGGCAATGTTTATAAGGGTAAAGTCATGCGCGTTTTGCCCGGAATGCAGTCGGCTTTTGTCGACATCGGTCTGGAACGCGACGCGTTCCTCTACGTCACCGACTTTTTTGACGAAGAGGAAGAGATCGAGCGCGTCGTGATGGAGAAGAGCAAGAAAGTGTCGCCCGAGGAAGCAAAACGTGAGGCGAACGATAAGATCGATCTCGCACGCGCAGCTCGCGAAAAACAGATGGACGCCGCGCAGGAACTGACTGAGCCGCTCGTCCACTCTGCAATAGATATCAGTTCCCCGCCGGATATGATGTCATCGACGCCCGACGAGGAGTACGTCGAGGAATCGCCCGAGGAACCAATAGGGGAACCGATCGAGAAAAAACGTGGACGGCGCGGGCGCCGTGAAAAGCCGGAAACGGTCGAGCCCGCGATTGAGATCGATTTCGATACGGGCGGATTCGAACGCATCGGCGACGACGAAGGCGCGAGTGATGACACCTCGCGTCGAAAAGCTGTTGAGCCTGAGAAAGTGAGCGTAGGCAAATTCGATGAGGACACAATTGCGGCGGCCGAGGTCGGTTCGCTCTTAAGTTCCGTTGAGGCTGCTGCAGGTTTCGAACGCATCGCCGACGAAGAGGAAGAGGCTGAGAAACCGAAAAAGCGCAGCCGGGCAAAGGCCGTAACCCATGACGACGCCGAGGGAAAGGCGAAGAAAAAACCGGCCGCAAAACGCGGAGCGGCAGCAAAGGGCAAGTTTGCTAAGCCGAAAGCGAAAAAGATCACCAAGAAGGGCGACGAGCTCGCCGATGCCGAAGCGAGCGAAAAGCAGTCGTCGGACGTAGCCAAAATGGCCGTTCGCCGCGGAGGCCGGGGCCGACGCCGCGGCACAAAAATTCAGGAAGAGGTAAAGGCGGAAGTCGAAGATTTTTTGACTCCGTCCGATGAGGCTGAGCAGGAGCCGGCCGTAGAGGTTGCGGTCGAGCAGGTTGCAGATGCACCTGCGGCGGAAAGCGATTCGGACGAACCCGTCGCTGCAGATACGGTCGGCGAAGACCGGCCGCGTGGACGCGATGCGCGAGGCAGGCGGGGCGGACGCGGCAGAAGCGACCGTCCGGACAACGACCGGCCTGCGGGCGATCGGCCGACCAATGACCGTTCGAGCAGTGACCGTTCGAGCAGTGACCGTTCGAGCAGTGACCGGTCGGGCAGTGACCGTCCGAGCAGTGACCGTTCGGGCAGTGACCGTTCGAGCAGCGAGCGCTCAGGCAATGACCGTTCGAGCAGTGATCGTCCAGGCGGAGACCGGCCCAGTGGTGGAGATGGGCGCCGCGAGCGTTCCGACCGCGGCGGCCGCTATGAACAACCGAAGATTTCCGACCTTTTGAAAGAGGGCCAGGAGATTCTCGTCCAGATTGCAAAGGAGCCGATGGCGAAGAAAGGTGCCCGGATCACGTCGCACATCGCGCTTCCCGGTCGCTACCTCGTCTACATGCCGACAATCGAGCATCTCGGCGTTTCACGAAAGATCGAGTCGGCTAGCGAACGCGCACGGCTTCGCACGTTGATTCAGAAAATTCGACAGGACAAGGAGATCACCTCGGGCGGCTTTATCGTTCGCACGGCAGGCGTGGGAGTTCCCGAGGAAGATTTACGAAATGACGCGAAGTATCTCGCCCGCATGTGGATGGATTCGAAAAAGGGCGCGGAGAAGAAAAGGTCGCCGGCACTTGTCCATCAGGATTTAGATTTGGTACAGCGTCTGCTTCGCGATCAGCTGGCGGATGACTTTACTGCGATTCGAGTGGACAGTGAGGAGGAATATCAACGTACGGTCGAGTTCATGAATCTAATTCAGCCGCGCATGGTCAACCGCGTAAAGCTCTACACACGTGACGCACCGATCCTCGAATACTACGGCGTTCAGGAAGAGATCGACAAAGCTCTCAAGCCGCGTGTTTGGCTCAAATCCGGCGGCTATCTCGTCATCAATCAGACGGAGGCCCTCGTTGCGATCGACGTCAACACCGGGAAATTTGTCGGCAGGGGCAATGCCCGTCTGGAAGACACGATCACGCGAACAAATATGGAAGCCGTCGATGAAATCGCCCGTCAGATACGGCTTCGCGATCTCGGCGGGATCATCGTCCTCGATCTGATCGATATGGAGGACAGACGCAACCGTAATAAGGTTGCACAGGCTTTGCAGGAGGCGTTGGCGTCGGACAAATCGCCGAATAAAGTTCTGTCGTTCAATGATTTTGGCCTGATCATCATGACGCGCAAACGCGTCAAGCAGTCGCTCGAACGCACAATGTGCGCTCCGTGCGACTACTGCGAAGGCGCCGGTTGGGTCAAATCTCCGACGACGATGTGCTACGAAATACTTGCTGAGGCACGTCGCCTGTCGCGAAGCGTTGAGGACGTGCGACACACAACACTTCGCGTTCATCCGGACGTAGCCAAGGCATTCCGCAGCACCGAACGCGAGGTCCTCGAGGAGATCGAAGAGCATCTCGGACATATCGACATCGCCTCGGACAAATCGATCCATCAGGCACAGTTCGACTTCGCGTTTATTTAGAGAAGACCTCCCAATCGGCGGACAACAGGGCGGCACATTCAGCCCGAATGTGCCGCCCATAATTGTTTCGTGCCTTGCAGTTGATGCAGCTAACGTGCAATGCGGGCAAGTGCGAACTGCGAGCTGTTACCGTCCTGGAGTGTTCCCGCGACGACGATGTGTCCGGCGCTGAAGTGCAGACCGAAAGCCTCGGCGCGCGATTCAAAGGAAATCGATACGGTCCCGCGTTCGCCAAATGAGGTATCCATTCGACCGCTCGCGTCGAGCCGAACGACCGCGAATTGAGCAGCCGTTTCAGTGTTCGATTGGCGCCGAGGATGAGCCCGCCGTCGGGGGCGATGAGGAGGCCGATACCGGCGGCGTCGCCCGCTACGTTCACCGTTGCCTTCCCACCCTCGCCGAATGAACCGTCCAGCGAGCCGTCTGCCGCGTACCGCGCGAACGCCAAGTCCCCAATCCGACCCTTCTCCGCACTCCCGACCGCGAGGATCTTGCCCTCTGGCAGCGGCGAGACCTGCCATGCGACGTCCTCCTCGTCGAAGAAGTTCGTCCTCACCCGTCCGTCTTTGCCGAACGATTTGTCCGGCGTGCCATCGGCATGGTAGCGTGCGAGGGCGAATCCTGATTTGTGCCATTACTCGATAGACCGCCGGCGACTATCCTCCCGTCGCTCTGCACAGCGACCGAATACGCGATGTCGCCGCCGCTCCCGAAGTTCGTGATCACCTTGCCTTTCTCGCCGAAACTCTCGTCCACGGAACCATCGGCGTTGAGGCGCAGAAGGCCGAAATCGTTCTGCCCGAGCTGGGACCCGTCAGCCTCCGCGAGCATGTACGCACTGCCGGCGGCGATGATCTTACCGTCGATCTGGATTGCGACGGCGGTGGCGGTATCCATCAATTTCGTGCCGAGAGTTGCGGTTACAATGCCGTCGCCATCGAACGAAGGGTCGAGAACGCCGTTCTCCTTATAACGGGCGACACAGAAGCGGCGGGTTGAGGTTCCTGTGAAGCTCACGCCGGCCACGACTATCCGATCGTCGGGCTGGATTGCGACCGCGCTAATGAAATCTATCTGCGGACCGACTGCTGTCGTCACTTTACCTTCCGCGCCAAACGAGACATCGAGCGAGCCGTCGGAGTTGTATCGAGCCAGGGCGAAGTCCGCACTCGCCATGCTCTCGCCCGTCCATCCCGCGACGACGATCGTGCCATCGCGTTGCACTGCCGTTGCCCGCACTTCCGCCATCTTTGTGTCAAAGGCGGTCGTCACCCTGTCCCCGCCGGATGCGAAATCCCCGCCCTCGGCAACCGCCGCTACCGCTTCCCTACTGGAGAACTGCCATGCGGCAAGGCCCACGGCAAGCAGCACGAGGCAGCCCATCGCAGCGAAGTGTGCGGGCCGAACGAGCCGCGTGCTCGCGGGCAGCGCCGCCGGCGCCGCATCCGCCGGTTTTAAAGGCGCGTCACGATCCGTCACGTCCTCAATCAGCGTCTGCTCGAAGACATGATGCTCTAGGACGAAGTTCCTCGATGGGTCGTCCTTCGAATCCTCGAACCTATACCCGCGGCGCGGAATCGTACGGATTAGTTGCTTTCCCGTCTCGAGCCCGCCTATGGCCTTGCGGAGCATGTATACGTTGTTTTCCGCGTCGGAAATTCAATCAATCATCAACGCCGGAACAGCGGGAAAATGCAAACCGAAGCGACAGTCGCGCCGAGCGGTCAAGTCGGCTGGTGGGCGGGCGACGGCGACGCTAACGATATAGCCGTCGAAAGGATTTTCTTTCAAGATTTCAACACAAATACTAACGGAATAACCTTTCAAGGCGGCAGTTGGTCTTTGAGCGGCGGACAATTACAGAGCTCAACCACAAGCGGCTTAACCGCAAGTGCAACCGTGAGCATTCCGTCGGTTTTCAATCCAAAGTTTTCCGCTTTGATAACTGCCCAAACCCTCACCCAAGAAGGTCCGCAAATAAGTTTTCAAGATTCGGCAAGCGACTTTTATAGCGTTGATTACTTTCATCAAGCAGGACAGTTGAGAATACTAAAGAATGCAACTGTTCTTTCAAATGTTCCGTCTTCTTTACCTTTGAATACCCAGTTACCAATGTCGTTCGAAATAAACGGCAATTCGATAACGGGTAGACTCGGCAGCGCAGTTGTTTCTGCAAATTTGCCCTTAGTTCAGCCAGTTACCGGGGTTTCTTTCGGCGGCTATTTTAACGGCGAATTCGGTTTGTGGGACAATCTGGAAATTACCGGCAACGGAGACAACGGTACTTTGGAAAACGGTGCGGGTTTTGCAGTCGGCAAAGTCGGGCAGAGTTTTAATTTCCCGAATCAACAAGCATCAGTCAGCATTCCGAACAATCCGGCTTTGTTTCTGTCAAGCGCTCTGAGCATTGAAGCCTGGGTCAATCCTTCAACATATTCGGGCTGTTCGTCACATTATCGCGTTTTCCACACCGTTCGTGCCGTCCTGCGCGGATATGTGACGTTTATTTGATTGCGCGAGCCAAACACTAGTCGGTCAAATCTTTGATTCATCCGGCACGCCAAATACAATCGGCTCAAACGCAACTTTTCCGGCGTGGGTATTTACTCACTTTGCGATGACTTGGGACGGAGCGAATCTTCGGCTTTATATCAACGGAGTTCTCGACAAGACCGTTGCCACGACAATTTCCGCCATCGGCACAAATTCCGACCCGCTCAGAATCGGCAACGAATTCGATTTCGGTTTCAAAGGACAGATAGACGAAGTTTCGCTTTACAACCGCGCTTTGACCGACGCGGAAATCGCTTCCATCTTCAACGCCGGAATCGCCGGAAAGCTCAAAGAAACCACGACGACCGGAACAACTGCGACCGTCGTTGTTGTAACCGTAACTTACCCAACCGCAGCTACGCGGCGTACGCAGGAAATCCCGCTCGAAGAAGCGGACATGCCCGCTTTGCCCGCCGGAATGACTTATACGGGATTGCTTTACGACATTGCAACGGACGCGATGCCTTCGGGCACCGTCAGCTTGTGCTACAACTTGCCGGCATTCGCATCGCTCTCGTCTCAGGAGTTTTTCGAGCGGCGGATCCTGCATCTCGAGTCGGGTACGTGGGTTGATAGAACGAGCGGTTACAACTTTACGGCTAAGACGATCTGCGCGAGCTCGCCTTCGCTCTCGCCATTTGCGATCGTTGACAGCAATCTTGCCCCGACCTCGTCGCTCGTTTCTGTCGGCGGACGAGTTCTGACTGCTGATGGACGCGGAATTCGTAACGCGGCGATTACGTTGACCGACGCCGATGGAAATTCGCGGACGGCGCGAACGGGCGCGTTCGGCTACTACCGTTTTGACGATGTACCGGCGGGCGAGAGCTACGTCTTGAGCGTCCGCAGTAAGCAAGGTCAGTTTGCGGACCGTGTCATCACGGCAATCGACGATTTAGCCGATGTCGATTTTGTTGCGTCGCCCTAGGGCTTGAATTCTTTTACAGCTTTTGCGTTTGCGGGTTTTGTAAAAATCGATTCGGGGATAGATTTGTTGAATTCAATCGATTCGTAGTTGATGCGCGACGTCATCTTGCCGTTTGTGTAGTGGTCGACGACGAAGGCGGTTTTTATGCCGGCGGTCTCGATGAATTGAGCGTAACGGTCCTCTTCCTTGATGTCTTCGCCATCGGCATTCGTGCGTTTGTACATGGCCTTGACGGGCAGGCCGTCGTCGGTGGTAAATTCGAAGTCGACGACGAGGCCGTCATTGTACGTCAGCCTTATGACATCATTTCGCCTGCCTAGAGTTCCGGCTCGGCGCGTGACATACGAGAGCTTTCCCTCCGACTTCCATTCGCCGCGCAGCAGATGATCGAGGCTCGTGCGAATTCCCTTCTTAAAGTTCGCGAGCTGCGTCTCGTTCTGGTTTCTGAGCACTTCCATCGAACCGTCAAAAACCCAACCGGTGTCGCCGACGTTTACCTGAATATTCTTCAGGCCCTGTCCCTTGAATTCCGTCCGCTCCTTATTCGGATAGACGATCACGTCGACGAATGAGCGAAACGAAACCACCACGCCTTCTTTCGTGATCTCGCTAAACTTTCCGCGACCGATCTGGGATTTTACGCTCGAGTAGCGATCACCGCCGAGCGCCGCGACGGCCTTTTTGATAACTTCGGCCGCTCTCGTATCGTCAGCCGGGGTTTGGCCGGCAGCGCCAACCGAGAACACGATTACTAGAAGCAGATAAAGGACAGGTCTATGCATAGTGGATCAATAAAAAGGGCGTTGATGAGTTATATCACCAAGGCCCTTTGATGCAGAAAGTTTTACGCGTCGTTTGCTAGTTAAGACTAAACGTCTCAATCGATTTCTCAGGCGTTACCTGAATCTCACCATCGACGGCATCAACCTTAAATTTCGTTGCGAGTTTCCACTCGTTTGTGATCGGCAACTTCACCTTCTGATCGATATGCCGCTTTAGAAAGCGTGCACCATACGCAGGTGAAAATCCTTTCTCCGTCAACAGGTCGAGAGCCGCCTCAGTGACCTCGACGAGCTTGCCCTGACGCTCCATATTTCGTTGGAGCCTTGCGAGGTAGAGCTTTGCGATCTCGCGAACCTCGTCCATCGTGAGCGGGGCAAATACAATTATTTCGTCGATTCGATTGCGAAACTCCGGTGTAAAACGCGCCTCGGCCGCCTTCATCGCTTCGCCCTTGATCTGCGAAATCTCGCCGCGTGATTTCTGTCCGAACCCGAGCGGTTTTTCGTACCGTTTGAAGTTCTCGCTGCCGAGATTCGACGTCATGATGACGATCGCATCCGAGAGATAAACCTTCTTGCCGCGGCCGTCGGTGATCCACCCTTCGTCGAACGCCTGAAGGAAAATATTCATCAGGTACGGCGAAGCCTTTTCTACCTCGTCGAGCAGCAGAACCGTATACGGATTATCCCGGAGCTGCTCGGTCAGGATACCGCCGCGCTCAGATCCAACGATACCGCGAGGCATACCAATAAGCTTTTCGATACCGATCGTGCCGTCACCATATTCGCTCATGTCGATGCGGACCATCTTCGCCTCGTCGCCGAACATAAACTCGGCAACGGCCTTCGCGAGCTCCGTCTTTCCGACTCCTGTCGGTCCGAGGAAAAGCAGCACGCCATCCGGCGCGTAGTGGTTATCCTTGAGCGGACCTTTGTTGAGTCGCAGCCTCTCGGCTACGGCGCGAACCGCATCTTTCTGGCCTATGACTCGCTTAGCGAGATCGCTTTCCATAACAGAAAAACGATCCGAGGTGTCTCGGTAGATCATGTCCTTCGGAATACGCGATTCCTGCGAAATTACATCGATGATGTGCTCGGGTTTCACGATGAGCTCGCCCGTTTCGCCGATCTCGACCTTCACCGATGCCGTATCGAGCCAACCGATCGCCTTATCGGGCAAGTGCAGATTGCGAATGTATTTCGGCGACATCTCGAGCGCCGTATTGATCGCCTCGTCCGAGATAGTTACGGAATAATTCTTCTCGAGACGCGGCCTGACACCCATCAAAATTTCTTTGGTCTGATCGATGCTCGGCTCGGGAACGTTCACCAGGCGAAATCGGCGTGCGAGAGCTTCATCGTCGCTGATATATTCCTTGTATTCGGTGATCGTCGTGGCACCGATGATGCGGAGTTCGCCGCGAGCGAGCGCACTCTTGAACATATTCGCCGCATCCGAAGTCGTCCCCATCGCGGCGCCGGCGCCGATTATCGAATGCGCCTCGTCGATGAAAAGGATGATGTTGTCCTTCTCTTTTACCTCGTCGATGATGCCCTTGATTCGCTCCTCAAACATTCCGCGAAGCATCGTGCCCGCGACCAGTCCGCCCATCTGCAGCTGCACAATATGCGAGTCGCGAAGCCGCGCCGGTATCTTCTCAGGCTCGAGCTCGATCAGACGTGCCAGACCCTCGACAACCGCGGTTTTTCCAACGCCCGGCTCGCCGACGAGCATGGGTGAATTAGAACGCTCGCGGTGCGCGAGGATCTCGATCATCTGTCTGATCTCTTGCGAGCGTCCGATCGTCGGCGGAATCTTGTCCTGTCGTGCAAGCTTGTTCAGCGACACGCCAAAGTGTTTTAGGAACGAGGGCAGCTCGTACTTTTGTCGTACGCGTTCTTCTTCTTTTTCTCGCTTACGAATCCGTGTACGCGCGGTCGTCGCAACTTCGTCGGATGGCACTCCCAGATTTTGCAAAACGTCGTTTAGAATGCTGCGCTCATCATTAGAGAGCACGTAAAAAATATCGCTGCCGTCGATCACGCGACGCCCCTGCGAACGCGCTCGATCCATCGCCCGCTTAAAAAGTTCGGTCGTCTCGGGCGCGATTCTAAATCCTGTTCCCGAATGCTGCCGGCCGCCATCGAGGCGCTTCTCGATCAGCATCTTCACGCTTCGAGGATCGACCGCGAGATCGCGCATCGTTGACGAGAAAAGGTCTTCCTCTTCGAACGCAACAGCGTGCAGGATATGCTCGATCGAAACGTAGTTCTGCTCACGCTTCTTCGACTCGCCTAGGGCCGTCTCGAGCACACGCCGCCCGCTCTCGCTAAACTTATCTTTATATGCGTCTATGTCTGCCATATCTTCTTGTTACGAACTGCCCACAAATTCGATGCGGCGAGCGTCCCGGAGACTTGCTCTAATCTCAAATATATCACACGAGCCATACCCAGCCGCACACCTCAGTAGCCCAGTGTAAGTCACGGCTCAGCTTGCACAAGCCCGCACGGAGTAAGGGCGATACACCCGAGCACCGCCTAAGCCCACACGAAGCTCCGTCGGCTACACGTCAGCAAAACTTCCGGCTCGTCAAACCAACGGCGGCAGGGCGCGAACTATCTCGTTTGTTCGCAGACTAACGGTTATGATCTTTTTTACCAACCGGACGATGTATTGAGGGTCGTCGTCGCGGTTTGGGTCGTTGGTGATGCCGGAGCGTTTGTCGATAGAGACTTTATACTGGTCGACGATCCAGTCGAGCGCCGAGCGGTTGCCGAGGCGGTAATTGTGGGCCTCGGGCGGGATGCCGCCGATGGTCAGGAAATCGTTGTACACGATAGCGGTCTTGCCTTGAGCGTATTTCATCCGCTCGACGCGCCAATCGAGGGCAAGCTTTCCGCTCTCGATCATGTCGAGGTTATATTCCGGCTGTTCCTCATAATTAACGTGAATATCCGCAAGTTCTTTCCCGGCCGTTGCGAACGCCCAAAAATCCGGTGCGAACGGAATCCTCGGCAATTCACGTTTCAGATTCGCAGCGTATTTCTCGCGATATTCGGGATGATGCAGGATCGCGTAGGTGTAATAGAAGATGTCCCGCTTTTCGATTTGGGATTTTAGATTTTGGATTTTGGATTTCGTTTTCGATTCCGCATTCCGCACTCCGCATTCCGCATTCGAATAGTGCTCGCGAAACTGCTTGAGCGCCCAATCGGTGATATTCTCGCGGCGATTAGTTCCGTCTTCGTTATAGGTGTAGAAAGGGAAACAGGATGTGTCGCCTGTAAGATGGATATCAGGCAATGATTGGGCCACGATACATTGAAACGGATTTGTGTTTCCAATGGCCGTTAGAGCAATGACCGAATTCTCTTCTTCTGATGCTAGACTTGGAAAAATTGCAGGAAATACGTAAACCCTTTCAACCAAACTTCGATCAAAATAAACGTAATGTCTACTAAAAGGTCGGTACATTGAACTACGAATTCTTGTAGTGAGGAATTCCAAGTCATTTCCGTTCGCGACATTACCTTTTAATGTTCCACTCCACGAAATCTTCGAATTATCATTTGATACAAAGTCGTCCAAGATGCGTTCTAGCGGAATCTTCTTAGCGAGCAAGGATTTTACGCTTTTGTTATTCTCTGGCTTTGACCATTTCGACACATGATCGTTAAAGAAATCGATTGTTCTACCGATATTTTCCGTAAGAATATCTTTTCTAAAATTGTAGGCCCAAGCATCACGATTGGTCTTAATTCCATTGCTGAACGTCTTGAAAACGACCTCGATTTCGGATTTCTTCGACGCCTTTGCTTCCTTATTCCCAATCGAAATAAACGTCTCAAATTCATCCCGCATTCCCTCGGTCAGCCAATTATGTTTGGCGTCGGGCGTGATCTCGATCCACTCGACGCCGTAAACACTGCCGCTCTCATCAAGAAAACGGTATTTCTGTTCCTTCCGCCAATCGGTTCCTGTTGCGTGATAATAGATCTTCGCCATATTTCTTGATCGCGTAGCGATCCAATGAATTTAGCCGTGGGTTTCAACCCACGGAATCCATGGATCAATTTTTCGCGTCGCGTCAGCGACGCCTGAATCAACCGTTATGATTTTCAATCGTCGCTACGCGACGAAATCCATTTATTTCGATCTACCGTGGGTTGAAACCCACGGCTAAAATCAATTTGCCGCTACGCGGCACCTGCTAACTTTCCTTTCCTAACAAAAATATTCACACTGACGCCGATCTGAATTCCAAAAACATTGTGCGTCGTGCCGGACAATTTCGGTTTTGCCTAACGTCGCCGCCGAGGTCGAGAACGTAAATGGAATCAAAATCCTTTTCCAGATTTTTTCTCATTCCGTCAAAAGAAATGCTGTTGATAAAACTGCCGTTTGTTACCAATGCAACTATTCCATCACTTCCGATCCGGTCGCTTGCCAAGCGGATCGCCTTAACATAAGGGTCGGATAAAGCGTTCTTGTTTGTCGCCTTTGAATCGGCGGCATAAGTTTCGGCGACACGTTTGTCCATAACCTTGTATTTACGATTCTTGTTGTTGTCGTTTTCGTTGACCTGCCCGGCATTGTACGGAGGGTTTCCGATGATAACCGTAATAGGTGATCGTTTTTGTCTTTCGATCCGCGCCGTGTTTTCTTCGGTCATAAAACCGAGCGCATGCTGAGCTTGTTCGGCCATATCGAATGTGTCAACGAGACAAATGCCTTCGAATGACTGGTAGCTCCCGACCTTTTCAAAATACTCGTGTTCGATGTTCATCGACGCAATGTAATACGGCAGCAGCATGACCTCGTTGCAGTGGAGTTCGTGCCGGTATTTATGTTCGAGCGAGGTCTTTTTGATGGCGTCGATGATATGAATTATAAAATTACCGGTGCCGACAAACGGGTCAAGGATATGGACGTTTTCGTCGGAGAGCGATTTGCCGAATTCCTTTTGCAGAATCTCCTCGACCGATTTGACCATGAAATTGACTATCGGCTGCGGCGTGTAGACGATGCCGTGCGTGTCGGCAACATCAACGGCAAAACCCTGGAAAAACCGTTCGTAAACGTTGTTGAGAAACGTCTGTTTTTCGGCAAATGTCTCGACGGCGTTGGCACGATGTTCGAGCGCTTTGTAAAAATGATCGAATCGGCTTAGAAATTCCTCCCGGCTAAAGGATTGCGACGTAAGAGCAAGGATAACCTGCTCGATCTCGCGGGCGATCACGTTTCGCTGAGTAAATTCGGAATTCTTGAAAACGGTGCGGAAAATGCGTTCGGTCAGAATGTGCTGAATGAGCATTTCCTCGACCGCTTTTTCAGAAAGGTTTGGATTTATCGACGTTCTGCAAAGCTCGTAAAAGCCCGCAACCGCCTTCTGAAATGCTTTGTTGTTTACCTTTGCGTCGTCGAGAACCTTGAGAAGCGCTTCGCCAAGTTCGGGAAGCTGTTCGCGAAACTTTGCCTCGGCCTGCACCCATTCCTCAAACGCCGGCGGCTCATAATCAAAAAATCGCTCGAGCAGGCTTATGAGTTCGTCCGGTTGTAGCAGGTTATATTCGCCGACCTCTTTCTCGTTTTGATAGAGGATCGCTTTCGACGGTTCCTGAAAGATGATGTTGTCTTTCGGGTAGCCGACAGCGAACTTTTTCTTTATTTCGGTTTTGAGATCGTCCTTCGCATCCTTCGCTTCCCAATAGCCGAACGGCAAACCCCACTGATCGACAACCGCGCCATCGATGCGAAGCGATTTGCCTTTTATCTTCTTTGGATATTGTTGGACAAGCGTCCCTTTGACCTGTTTGGCCGCGGTGTCGAGCAGCGTCGCGAATGCCGGGCTGAGATTGCCTTCATTAAAAAGCCCGTGCTGACCGATGTTGTGCAGCGATGCATGGTATTCGGTGATCGCCTTGTGGGCGGGTTTTAAATTGATTCTCGCCATACGCGACGGTGGCATTATACACGGTATGCAGAGAGAGACCTTTTTTTGGGCTGACGCGCATTCTCGCGCCCGAAAGTGCGCCAGAGCGATTACTGTTTTTTCGCAGACCGGACGCCGTTAAGGTCGAGGATGAGGATGCCGTCGCGGATCGGATTTGGCGGTATTTACGCCTTTCCGACCTGGACTCTGGCGGGGCGCAGGAGCTTGTCGCCGAGCTTATATCCGCGGGCGTATTCTTTGGTGATGACGCCGTCATCGTCCGCCTCAACCATATCCACCGCTTCGTGAAGCTCCGGATCAAACTTTTCGCCAACCGAGGGAATGGCCTCGACGCCGACGCTCATAAGGGCTTGCTCGAACGAACGCGCTGTGCCTACCACACCATTCCGTAAGTGCTCGATCGACGGGTCGGTCTCGCTCGCGGCGATCGCGAGATTTAGGTTATCGAGTACCGGCAGCAGCGTCGTCAGAAAATCGATCTGGCCCTGTTTTGCCTTGTCCTCGAGCGTTTTCCGCAGCCGCTCGCGCATCTCGGCCGTCTCTTTTTCGAGCCCGAATTTTGCCTCGTCAAACTTCGCCTGCACGCCTATGAGCTTCGCCTCGGCCGCTTCGCGGCGCTCCGTCTCGGCCTTTAATTGGGCTTCGAGGGCGATCTCTTTCGCAGTAGGCTGTGGCTCGGCGCTCTTAGGATCGTCGGCCACACGCTCGCCTTCGCCATTGAATCGGCGCTTGTCAAAAACCGGAATGCCGTCGTCTATCGGTTCCTCAAACTCTTCTTCTTTCTTTTCCTTCATCTTGTTGCTGAACATTTTAATCTATATCTCGGCTCGTGCCGGCTGCGGACACACCGCCTTCTGTCGCGAATTTCATCTCGCCGTTCTCCGCCAAAACGCGGACCGTATGGCCGCTCGCTATCTCGCCCTGTAGCAGTTTAACCGCCAGCGGATTCTGAATCAGCGTCTGTATCGCACGCCGCAGCGGCCTCGCACCGTAAACCGGATCGTAACCTTCCGTAATTATTAGCTCGCGCGCCGTGTCGTCGAGCTCGATCGTAATGCCGCGTTCTCTCAAATTGAGGCGCAGCTTCTCGAGCTGCACGTCGATAATCTCGGCGATTTGCTCTCGTGTGAGCTGCTCGAAAACAACGATGTCGTCGATTCGATTCAGGAACTCGGGCTTGAAATGCTCGCGAAGCACCTGCAGCACATCTTTTCGAATATCGCGATCCACGAGCGGATTCTCAGCCGCGGCCTGTATCTCGCGCGAGCCTAGATTCGACGTCATTATCAGCACCGCATTCTTAAAATCGACGACGCGGCCCTTTGAATCTGTCAGCCGCCCGTCATCCAAGATCTGCAGCAGCACATTGAAAACGTCTGGATGTGCCTTTTCTATTTCGTCAAAAAGTACCACCGAATAAGGCCGCCGGCGCACCGCCTCAGTCAGCTGCCCACCTTCGTCGTATCCGACATATCCCGGCGGCGCGCCGATCATCCTGGCGACGGCGTGCTTCTCCATATATTCGGACATGTCGAGCCGGATCATCGCCCGTTCGTCGTCGAAAAGAAACTCGGCGAGCGCCCGCGCCGTCTCGGTCTTACCTACACCTGTCGGCCCGAGAAAGATGAAGCTTCCGACCGGGCGATTCGCATCCTGCAACCCTGCCCGAGCACGTCTAACGGCATTAGCAACAGCGCCTAGCGCTTCTTCCTGACCAATCACACGTTTGCGAAGATTGTCTTCCATGCCGACGAGTTTCTGCATCTCGCCCTCAAGCATCTTCGAAACGGGCACGCCCGTCCATTTTGCAACGACCTCGGCAACGTCCTCTTCGTCGACCTCTTCCTTCAGATAAACGCCGTCTTTTTGAAGTTCGGCGAGCCGCGCTTGCTCAATCTCGAGCTGCTTCTCAATCTCGGGGATCAAACCATACTGCAGCTCAGCGGCCTTGTTGAGATCGCCCGCCTGACGTGCCCGTTCGAGATCGAGTTTGGCCTCTTCAAGCCTTTCCTTGCCGCCGCGCATTTTTTCGATCTCTTCCTTCTCAGACTGCCACTTCGCCTTCATCGCGGAGGATTTTTCATTGAGATCGGCGATGCGTCTCTCGATGTCATCGAGGCGCGACTTCGACTTGTCGTCGGTCTCGCGGCCGAGGGCCTGCCGCTCAATCTCAAGCTGCAATATCTCACGCTCCAGGATATCGATCTCCTGCGGGAGGGAATCGATTTCGATGCGAATTCGCGAGGCCGCCTCGTCGATCAGATCGATCGCCTTATCCGGCAAAAATCGATCAGTGATATAGCGATTCGAAAGTGTCGCGGCGGCCACGATTGCAGCATCTTTTATTCGCACGCCGTGATGCACCTCGTAACGCTCTTTTAGCCCGCGCAGGATCGCAATTGTGTCTTCGACATTCGGCTCGCCGACATAGACCTGCTGGAAACGCCGTTCAAGGGCCTTGTCCTTTTCGATATACTTTTGATATTCGGCCAACGTCGTTGCCCCAACGCTGCGAAGCGTTCCGCGAGCGAGGGCCGGCTTCAGCATGTTCGAGGCGTCGATGGCCCCTTCACTAGCGCCGGCCCCGACGAGCGTGTGCAGCTCGTCGATAAACAAAATGATCTGACCTTCAGCCTTTTCGATCTCCTTCAAAACCGCTTTTAGGCGATCTTCGAACTCTCCGCGATACTTCGCCCCGGCGAGCATCGACCCGAGATCGAGCGAGACGAGTCGCTTATTCTTTAGCGTTTCGGGCACATCGCCGGACACGATTCGCTGGGCGAGGCCCTCCACGATCGCCGTCTTGCCCACGCCTGGCTCACCAATAAGAACCGGATTATTCTTCGTTCGACGGGACAGGATCTGAATTGTTCGGCGAATCTCATCGTCGCGTCCGATTACGGGATCGAGTTTCCCCTTGCGGGCCCGCTCCGTCAGATCCTGAGCGTACTTGTCGAGCGCCTGGAAATTTTCCTCAGCATTTTGATCCTTAATCTGCGAGCCGCCGCGCATTTCAGTCACGACCTTTTCGAGGTCCTCAGGCGTGATGCCATTTGAGCGAAGGATGCGGCCGGCGTCGCCCGTTTTCTCAGCCGCAATCGTCAGCAAGAGATGCTCGGTGGACATATACTCGTCCTGCATTCTCTCGGCCGATTTCTGCGCCTCCTGAAAGATCGTATTTGTGCGTGAACTAAAATACTGTTGGCCGCCCGAAACCTTTGGAAACTTCTCTATCGCAGCGGCGACGTCGCTCGTGACGGTGACGGCATTAGCACCGATCTTTCCGAGAATCGGTCGCACCACGCCTTCTTTCTGATCGAGCATTGCCGAGAGAAGGTGCTCAGGCTCCACCTGCTGATTCTGGTTCCTTTCGGCTACGCCGATCGCATCCTGAACCGCCTCCTGTGCTCGAATTGTGAATCTGTCGAATCTCATTTCTCAATAATATTATACAAATAAAGGATAAATAACCAATTTAGTCTAGCATTATAATAAAATCTGAGTGTTGTATTGTCAAGTTCTGACGCTTCTGACACGATTAGCGGATTTGCCTCGCTGAAGCGCGGGACAGCTTTCCTTACAACACGCTACCGCTTCCGCAATCACGATTTGTCAGGTATATTTGTTTGCACCGTTTAACTTGGGTCGCACGAAATGAAATGAAAATCCTTCGCGAAGTTTTGTGGCCACTGCTCGCTGTGCTAGCGGCATTTGTCGTCGGCGCGATCATCATCCTGATTCTCGGCGACAATCCGTTAAACGCATACTATCTGCTGCTCTCGAGCTCATTTGGCTCGCTGAAGGATATTGGCTGGACTCTCCATTACGCAACACCGCTAATCTTTACTGGGCTCGCGGTGGCAGTCGCTTTTCGCTGCGGCCTGTTAAATATCGGAGCTGAGGGGCAGTTATACGTAGCGGCTTTCGCAACCGCGTGGGTTGGAATCAAGTTCGGCGGCGTGCTGGTCGGTACGGAGGATTGGTCCTGGGTAAGCCTGCCGGCGATTCTACTCGTACCGCTGTGTATGCTCACGGCGATAGTGGTTGGGGCATTTTGGGGGTTCATCCCCGGATTTTTGAAAGCTCGTTTCGGTTCGCACGAGGTGATCAACACGATCATGTTGAACTTCGTCGCGGTCGCGCTTGTCTCGTATCTCACCCAATATCATTACAAGAATCCGGGAGCGATCCTTGAAACTCCGCCAATCGGTGAGGCGGCCCATATCCCCAGGCTCCAACAATTCCTCCCCTTTATCCCCGATGATGTTCCGTTGAACATAGCGTTTGTGCTCGCCATCGTGATGTGCGTAGCGGTTTACGTTTTCTTATGGAAAACGAAATGGGGATACGAGTTGCGTGCAGTGGGCGAGAATCCGAGCGCTGCTGAATATGGCGGCATTTCGCCCCGAAAGCAGGTAATCATTGCGATGACCATATCGGGCGGCTTGGCCGGAATGGTGGCTATCGGTGAGGTCCTCGGCTTTCGGCATAATTACTACGACGCATTCTCGGCCGACTGGGGGTTCTTGGGGATAGCCGTTGCTCTTCTCGGTCGGAACCATCCGCTCGGCGTTTTCGTCGCGGCGATCTTTTTCGGAATTCTTCTGCGTGGCGAGATCTTTGTCGACGCATTTACTAAGCAGGTTTCGAAGGACCTTGGCTGGGTTTTGCAGGCAATCATTATTCTGTTTGTTGCGTGCTTTCAGGTCTTCTCGAAGGGCGGGAGAATTAGAGCGAAGATATGACAGAGATATTCACACTCGCGCTTTTGTTCTCGGCCTTGCGATCCGCGACTCCGTTAATTTTTGCGGCCCTAGGCGGGCTATTCTCAGAGCGTTCGGGCGTCATCAACATCGCGCTGGAAGGACTGATGCTCTCGGGGGCGTTCACGGCCGCTGTTATAACCTTCCAGACCGGGAGCGCGTTCTTCGGATTTATGTGCGGCATTGCGGCCGGCGGAGCCCTAGCCGCCCTCTACGCGGTCGCCTGCATAAAATTTGAGGCCGACCAGGTAGTCGCCGGGATGGCGATTAATTTTCTGATGATTGGTCTTCCCGCGCTGATAAGCGGTGTGATCTACGATTCGACGGGGTCGACGCCCCAGATTGATAAGAGCGACAAGCTGCTTAGCTTCGCCAACGATAGCCTCTCAATCGCTACGATTCTTGCCTTTTTGCTGGTTCCGGCGTGCTGGTATGTGCTCTTCAAAACACCTTTCGGGCTACGACTGCGTGCTGTAGGTGAGAATCCTGCAGCCGCGGACGCCGCTGGTGTGAGTGTGACGAGAATGCGATATGCGGCTGTTATTATCTCCGGATTCCTCGCGGCGGCGGGTGGCGCGTATCTCTCGATTGGCCAGTCATCGCTCTTCACCAAAGCAATGACGGCAGGCCGAGGATTTATCGCTCTCGCGGCGCTTATCCTCGCAAAGTGGCGGCCGGTTCCGGTTATGTTCGCATGCCTGTTCTTCGGTCTGATGGAGGCGCTCACGGTGCAGATCCAAGGTGTCTTCAAAATGCCCTCCGGCGAGGACATTCCTGTGCAGTTCATTCAAATGATTCCGTACGTCCTTACAATTATTGTCCTTGCGGGATTCATCGGCCTATCCCGGGCGCCGAGGGCGCTTGGAATTCCATATAGAAAAGAGAGTTAAGAACGCTACGGCCTAACCAAATGACTTATGACGTGGCAGCCGCGGCAGCCGAATATATCAGATCCAAGAGGGTAGACGTGCCCTCCGTCGCAATCGTCCTCGGCAGTGGACTAGGCGCGTTCGCCGATCAGGTTGAGAACAAGGTCATAGTTCCTTACGGCGAAATTCCGGGGTTTCCCGTTTCGACTGTTGAAGGGCATGCGGGACAGCTCGTGCTCGGCGAGATTGATGGAATTAGTGTCGCTGTCCAGCAGGGGCGATTTCATTATTACGAAGGCTACGCGATGGAGCAGGTCACCCTGCCGGTCCGTACGTTTGGCCTTCTGGGCGTTAAGAATCTAATACTCACGAACGCGGCCGGCAGCCTCAATTCAGACATGGTGCCCGGCTCCTTCATGCTTATCACGGACCATTTGAATTGCATGGGCGTGAATCCGCTTCGCGGTGCGAATGACGAACGTTTTGGGCCGAGATTCCCGGATATGAGTGCGGTTTACGATCGAGAATTTCAAACGATCGCATCGGACGAGGCAAAGGCTATTTCACAGGAAAGATTTTCGGCGGGACTCGACGAAGAGCTGATCGATTTTATGCATTGGGGCATCTACTGTGCGTTATCGGGGCCGACCTACGAGACGCCGGCCGAGATCAGAATGCTTCGAGAATACGGGGCGGACGCGGTTGGGATGTCGACGGTTCCCGAGGCGATTGTTGCCCGGCATCAGGGAATGCGTGTACTTGGCATCTCATGCATTACTAATATGGCCGCGGGAATGAGCGACGAGCCGATTCATCACGAAGAAGTTATTACTACAGGCGCTCGATCCGCCGAACTGTTTCAGACATTGCTGCGCAGGATTGTTACGGGAATATGATAATCGGGATTTGCGGCGGAACGGGATCTGGAAAGACAACGATCGCAAGAAAGATCGTCGAGGCCGTCGGTGCGCGTAACGTCGTACTCGTCGAGCAGGACTCATATTACCGCAACCTCGCCGATATGCCGCTGGACGAGCGGAAGCAGGCCAACTTCGACCATCCCGATTCCCTCGACAGCGATATGCTGGTCAATCACATCTTACGTCTCAAGCAAGGCCTCGAGATCGAGATGCCGCTCTACGACTTTAAGACGCACACACGAAGCGACAAGATCGAGACGATAAAGCCGCGGCCGGTCGTCATCGTCGAGGGAATCTTGATATTTGCAGAGCCGCGCGTACTGGATTTGCTCGATGTGCGCATTTTTGTTGATACTCCCGACGATATTCGTCTACTGCGCCGGTTGAGGCGCGATCACGACGAGCGAGGCCGCACATACGAACGCACGATGGATCAGTATCAGCGAACTATCAGACCAATGCACTTTGAGTTTGTTGAGCCATCGAAACGGCACGCGGACATCATAATTCCGGAAGGGGGACAGATCGGCGTCAGCGTGGAGTTTCTATGCGGCCTCGTCCGCGAACGGCTCGCTACGGAGCAGAAGGCGGTAAAGTAGATTTAGCAAGATGGAAGTTATCGACATCGATCTAATTAAGGCTGCGGCCGACGTTCGCAAGAATGCCTATGCGCCGTTCTCAAAGTTTAAGGTGGGCTCGGCATTGCTTGCGGATGACGGCTCGATCGTTGTCGGCTGTAACGTGGAGTCGGCAAGCTACGGCCTCACGGTCTGTGCTGAGCGCGTTGCGATTTGGAAAGCGATATCGGTGGGCAAAACGAAGATCCGGCGCATCGCCGTTGTCGCTGACACCGAGAAACTCACGCCCCCATGCGGCGCTTGCCGGCAGATCATCTGGGAATTCGGCGGCGATATCCCGGTCATCTTGGCGAATCTAAACGGCAGGAACGAGACAATTCAGATGAAGGACCTCCTGCCTCGCGCCTTTGATACGAAGTTTTTGAAGTGATCCTCGATTCATATGCTCTCAAAAAAGCTGGTCTGCTCGATTGTTCTGATGGTTTTCATAATCCCGGTCGTGAGCTTCGGGTTTGCTCAGGGTAGGGCCGTAATCGCTGTAGATCTACTCATCGTTGGCGGCACCGTAGTTACGATGAACGAGAAACGCGAGGTGATCGAGAATGGTGCGATCGCGATCACGGGCGGCAAGATTGAGTTGATCGGCACGCGCGGGATCGTTTCCAGAAATGTGAGAGCGCGTCGCACGATCGATGCGACCGGAAAAATTGTTATTCCGGGCCTTATCAATACGCACACGCATGTGCCGATGACGTTGTTTCGAGGCATCTCGGACGATCTGGATCTGAACGAATGGCTTACCAAATACATCTTCCCGGCAGAGGCGAAGAACGTCGATGAGGCGTTCGTCCGCGCGGGAACGCGGCTTGGCTTGGCCGAGATGATTCGCGGTGGGACGACGACCTACTGCGACATGTACTACTTCGAGGACGCGATCGCCGAGGAGACAAAGAAGGCCGGGATGCGCGGCGTTCTCGGTGAGACTATCATCCAGTTCCCCGTGGCCGACAACAAAACGCCGACCGATGCGATTGCCTACACTGAGCGGTTCATCAACCGCTGGAAAAACGACCCGCTCATCGTTGCCGCAGCTGCACCACACGCCCCGTATACGGTCTCAACCGAAGACCTCAAGAAGATCAGGGCGATGTCAGATCGATTGAACTCGCCGGTCGTTATCCACGTGGCGGAGACAAAGAAAGAACGCGACGACATTCTTTCACAGTATAAAAAGACGCCGGTCGATTATCTTGATTCGATAGGTTTTCTCTCGAATCGGACGATAGCGGCTCACTCGATCTGGCTCACGCCGGAAGAGATTTCAATTTACGCGCGCCGCGGAGTTGGCTCGGCCCACTGTCCGCAATCAAATATGAAGCTCGCCTCCGGGGTTTCGCCCATCCCGGCGATGCTTAAGGCGGATGTTGCTGTGGGTCTTGGCACCGACGGCGCCGCCTCCAACAACGATCTAAGTATGTGGGAAGAGATGGATACGGCGGCGAAACTCCACAAGCTGATTTCTAACGACCCAAAGACGCTGCCCGCCGAGACCGCCTTCGAAATGGCGACGATCCGCGGTGCGCGGGCTCTTCACCTGGAAAAAATTACAGGATCGCTTGAGGTTGGAAAGCGAGCAGATATTGCCGTCGTTGATTTCGACGGCCTACATCAGACGCCTTTCTTCAGCATTTATTCTCACCTGGTTTATGCAACAAAGGCGTCGGATGTGCGAACGGTCGTTATAAACGGCCACATTGTGATGCTAGACCGCCGTTTGATCACGTTGAACGAAGGTGCTATAAAGAAAGACGCAAACGCATACCGCAAAAAAATCATCGATAGCTTGAATAAGTAGGGTTCGCGTATGGGACGGGTAAAGCGCGAACAGGTGATTGAGCAAGGAACGTTTTTCGTTTTACCGGGTCGATATAAAGTGAGCCTTCATCGTGGGTTTTTCGCTTGGCCTTTACGGAAAATTTAAGTCAGTTTAGAGGACTATAAATGCCGTTAAATGTCAGAAGGTTTTGGTCAGCAACTTTCTTCTCCCTGTCTTTAATTGGACTTCTCTGGGCACAGACAGTGCCGACTGCACCAGCAATAAATGCATCCATCGCGGGCCCGACCTCTGGCGACGTGATGCGGGAGCGCATTTCGAAGGCTAAGGCATTCATTGCCGTTCGAAACTATAACGCCGCGATCTACGAGCTCGAGAATATAAGACGCGAAACCTCCGATACTGCGGTTCATGCGGTGGTTAATGTTCTGCTGATGAATAGTTATCTCGAGCAGGGTGACTTCAAGCGGGCGCAGGATTTCCTGACGGAATATCACAATTTGCAGAAGACCTCTCGTCCGAATTCTTCGGTGTTTTATACAGCAATCGCCGGGCAGGTGGTGAAGGGTGCCAAGGGTCGAGTCGAGCGGTACCGAAATCTGGGTTTAAGCTTTACCGACAAGACTCTGCCGCTTGAGGCTCTAAATGACCTCGAGAAGATGCGTGAGACCCTTGAACTTGTTATCACCCATTCGAAAGAAATAGGAAAGACGCCCGCGAAGACTGCAGATGCAATGGTGCTGCTCGAGGAAGCTAGTAATTCGAGGAGCATATTAGGCCGCGACGACTACGATGCACGACGATGGCGCGATCAGGTGGCGGACGCACGCGACGAGATCACAAATTCAAGATCGGTGGTCACCAGTGCGCTCGGCAACGCCCAAACCGTAAACGTCCCCACCGGTCAGGTCGTGCCTCCGCTGGCCGTCGGTTCCGCTCGCGCAGTTCCCACTGAAAACAAGATAGTCGTTGCGGGCGGCGAGCCCGCGGTTAAGAAAGTCGACGTTGTGCCGGCACCGATTGTCGAACAGAAGAAAGTAGAATCGCCAACGCTCGATATTCCCAAGACGGCCGCCGCCGGACCGCCGCCTGTGGCAGGGGTGCCCGGAGATTCGCCGGCCGCGACCTCCGGCCCCGTCGCGGTTGGATCATTAAAAGAGTACGCGACAAAACAATCGTCGCCGACATATCCGCCTATCGCGCGCACAACTCGTACCACCGGCGTGGTTAAACTCGATATTACGGTGGATGAGCAGGGCGGGGTTGCCGACGTTACCAAAGTTAGCGGCCCTACACTGCTTCAAGCTGCAGCCAAAGATGCGATCCGCAGGTGGAAATTTAAGCCCTTTGTTCGAGGTGGCCAGCCGGTCCGTGCTACCGGATTCGTAAGCTTTAATTTTAATCTTTAGACTGCTAAAGACTGCTAATATTTCGACACCCTCGGCGGCGTGATTCCTAGCGAGTCCCGCCGCCGATTTATTGCACTCATGTCTTCTATGCGTTCGCCAGAGGAAATCGAGCTCCATAAAAAGATGCGTGTCGTCGGTCGCCTTGCCGAGCGTCTTGCCGACGCCGAAGCAGAGATGACTGACCTTCGCCTTCGACAGGAAAGCTTTGAGGCGCGGTACACGATGAGCGTAGGCCGGCTGTACGCCCAAATGGACGAGCTCGAGGCGCAGATCGCCGAAGAGGAGTATAAGCTCGTGCCCGACGACGTCGAGATAAAGAAGAAGGCGGAGGAAATGCGGCGAAGGGCCGAGGACTCCGCAGCTCGTGCGGCCGAGGCCGAGAGCCACGAGGTCGATTGGAAGCCAACGGCCGAGGCTCGGAAGGCCTATCACGATCTAGCCCGCGTAATGCATCCTGACCTAGCGATGGATACGGCCGAAAAGGAAAAACGACACGGGTTGATGGCCGAACTCAATCAGGCATATTCGGCGGGCGACCAAGCGAGACTCGATAAACTTGTTGCGGATTTTCGAATGAGTCCGGACCTTGTAACCGGCGACTCCATCGCGGACGAGCTCGTCCGGGCCATTCGGCAGATTTCACAGATGCACACACGATTTCAGGAGTTGAGGATAGAAAGACAGGCGGTCGAGGCTACCGAGCGCTTTGAACTACGGCTAAAAGTAGAGGCAGAGGCCGTGGAGGGCCGCGATTTACTGGATCAGATGGCAAATCGAACGAGAACGCATCTCAATAAATCAGAACGGCGTTTGGCAAATCTTCGCGAGGTCAACAGAGCGGCCGAAGACTACGTGAAAGATAAATTTGGGATGGATATTTCCGATTTTCGTAAGCCGCCGAGTGTTTAAACTTTTCAATCATTAATCTTGACTTTGACCCTTGTTTAGGAGTACGTTTAGGAATCCTCCCTCGGATGCCCTTAAAATAGATTTGGTTTTTCGCAATAGCGTACTCCACGTATGCGGTTGCGAAAAAAGAGGGGGACGGTGTGGGAGACGTTCCCCTCGCATATTTTAAAGTGAAATGCCCGCTGCATGGCCACTGGACCACGCCCACTGAAAGTTGTAACCGCCTAACCACCCCGTTACATCTACCACCTCTCCGATAAAAAATAGTCCGCTTCTTCGCTTTGATTCGAACGTCTGCGAAGAGAGTTCGTCGGTAGAAACGCCGCCCAGCGTAACCTCTGCACGGTCGTAGCCCTCGGTTCCGGAAAAAGCAACTGTCCAAGATTTTAGGCCCTGAATTACTCTCTCCATTGCCGCGGAGCTCATAGAGGCGACCTGGCCTTGGTAGTCCACCGACAGGGCGAGATGCTCGGCGAATTTCCTTGGCAGAAGTCGAGCGAGATAATTTGAAAAGCTCTGTTTGCTCCGGCTTGCAGCAGCGACAAGGTCTTCGTACGTCTGGCCGGGTATGAGATCGATTTCGATTTCTCCGTTCGGTTTCCAGTAATTCGAAACCTGAAGAATCGCCGGCCCCGATAATCCTCGATGCGTAAAGAGGATGTTCTCGCGAAAGCTCGCCAAATTCGCCTTCACTTCCGCACGAACGGAGATGCCGGCGAGGTGAGGCCAACTTTGTTTCCACGCGACAAGTGCGACTAGAGAAGGGCGGGTCTCAACGAGTTTCATTCCGAACTGCTTCGCGACGCGGTAACCGAGGTCGCTCGCACCGATTTTTGCAAAGCTCAATCCGCCGCAAGCGACCACCAACCTGCCAGCGGAGAAATCACCTGTAGTTGTCTGAACTTCAAAGTGTCCGACGTCACGAACCTCGCGTACTGAACTAGACGTTTCGATCCGGACCTTTGAACGCCTGCATTCGGCGAGCAGCATGTCGACGATTTGTCGGGAACTCTGGCGGCAAAATAACTGGCCGAGCGTTTTCTCGTAGTAGCCGATCTTGTGTTGCCGCACCAACTCCGTGAAATGCTGTGGCGTGTAACGGGCAAGAGCCGATTTCGCAAAGTGCGGATTCTGCGAGACAAAGTTATCGGCCGAGACTTGGGTGTTTGTGAAATTACAACGGCCGCCGCCTGAGATAATAATCTTTCTGCCGACTTCGGCGTTGTGCTCGATGACGAGCACGCGCTTGCCGCGGCGTCCCGCGGTCAGTGCGCAAAATAGCCCAGCCGCTCCGCCGCCAATCACGATTGCATCGTACATGCTAGGCCGCGAGGTACTTGTCGCGAAAAATACGCAGATGATGCTCAACGTGGCCTGCCATCATATATGCGAGTGCCCGGGCTGAGACTGGATTGCCGCTTGCGGTTCCCATCCTGCACGACGCTTCGTCCGTGAGATTTCTGATGAGGTAAAGATTTCCGTTTCGGGCGCTTTCGAACTCGCCGGTCAGGTCGGTGAACGTTCGATTGTCCGCGTTAGAATTCTCGATATAACCGTCCTGCTCGAACCCCTCGATCGGCGTTTCATCCCCGCGAGAGATCCGGAGCAGCCGGTAGGCGAAGATGCGTTCGGCATCGATGAGGTGGCTGAGCGATTCTTTGGTCGTCCATTTATCTGGGGCGTAGCGATATAGGCCACGCTCCTCGCTGACGCCCTCCAAGGCCTCGCGCAGTTCGCCCGCCTGGCGCTCCAGGGTTTGCATTAGCGCCTCGGTCGCGATGAGTGAGATGTATTTGTCGTAGTAGGGCGCGTACTCATTTTTCTCGGGGCGATTCATAATCGGGTTTATTAGCAGAGACAAAGAAAATTTAGATTCGGAAGCTTTTTAAGTAAGGTCCGCAAGTCGCTAGTTGTTTTTGCAGTCGCAACTCTCTTTATGAGTGCATACGGTGCGACCATTTGCCGCCGACACGGCGCACTCACCGGCGGACTTCCGCCCTATTCTTTCCGATCTCTACGAACGGAATGTCGTAGATCGCATAATCTTGCCACCCGTTATAGTCGAAGTGCCACCACTCGTTCGGGCTTACCGTAAAGTCCTCAGCCTCCATCAGCTTTCGCAGCAGATCGCGATTATCGCGTTCCTCCGCAGTGCCGCCGATGTAATCGGGCGAGGCACGTTCAGTAAACTCATCATATCCGGACGGCATCGGGACCGCGATGCCCGTCCTTCGGTCATAGATGCCGATATCGATCGCACACCCGCGGTTGTGTTTTGAGCCTTTCGCCGGGTCCGCCACGAATTTTCTTTGCTCCGCGCGGACCACTTCCCAGAAAAGCTTTGTAATCGTCCACGTCCGATACGCGTCGTAGACGACGATGCCGAGCTTGCGATCCTTTAATTTTTTGTGGACCCGAATCAGAGCTTCGGCCGCCGGCCGCTGCAGAAAGGCGCGTGCCTCTGGGTACACGGCGCGGCCGACAAAGTTATCTGCCGTCGCATACCTGATATCTAACTTGATGGATTTGCTGAGCTTCGTGAGTTCTATCAAATCGGCTTCTCGCTTATTCTCTTCACGTGGCGCAGCGCTCTGGCCATGGGCGTGAGATAAGAGAATAGCCGAAAATAAAAAGGCAACAAAGATCCGATAAATTCTCTCGACGCCTGCCCTCACAATCGTTAATTAGGATTCTTCATCGGCGTTTCTGAGGGTTCGACAATATCCTCTTCGCCAATGACCACATCGGTACCGAATTTTTGATAGTTCTTAAACCTGATCACGTTACGACTCTCGAACCGCTTTCCAAGGGTGCTTTCAACCGTCCCTCGAAAATCCGAAAGCGTGGGCAGTAGAAATTTTTCACCTGAGATGTCAACCATGTCATAGTCGATCGATTTCGTAACGGCCTTGACAGGAAAGCTCGGTGCGATATTCGTGAGTTTGTACTCGATCTTCAAGACCCGCTGCGTATCGCGATCAATCCAGATGCGACCTTTTTCGCCCGCCGGCGACGATGAGTAGGTCGCCCCTTTTAATCCGACCCCGCCCTTTTTGTTGTTCTGGATTTCGATCTCGTAGTCGAAAACGAGAGTGCGACGGCCTCGAACAACATCTGTCGTTAGCAGATCGAAGCGCGTCTGGCTCGACGGCTCGAATATTTTCTGTAGATCCTCGACGAATTCGCCGCCGGAAGTCGCACCGTCTAACCCACTGTAGCTCGATTGGGTTGTAGCTTCGGTCACAGGAGCGCCGTTTTTCGCAAGTACACGATATTGCTCGCCGCGGTCCTCGCTGTAGCTGACAGCAATTACCAGGTTGTCGTAAGGCCGCCAATTACCGGTTCCGGCATAGGCCTCACTCCGGGTGATTATCTGCTTAACGACAAAGTCAGGCATATCCCCGATAGACTGCCGAGTGTTGAAGGTGGCTTTTTCCAGAATTTCGCGAGTTTCGGCCGTCGTGGGCAGTCTCGTTGCGATTGGATCCGCACGACGCCGTTCCGCCTCGTCGAGAGCGCGCTTCAGCTCGTCGTCATTGGCGCCCTTCGTTCGCGCAAACGAGCGCATCCCGTCGGTAAGAACAAAACCTATCCCGCGACGGCGAAGCGCTTCGACGACCTCGATCTTCGTCACAGGAGATTTCTGCACGGCATTGAGCATTCTTACAAATTCTTCGCGCGTGATCGGCGTGCTTTGCGAAAAGGTCGCCGTGGCGGCGCAGACAAGCAACACTATGACAGCAAACGTTCTTTTCATCTTAATGATTGATGCGGACGGCGCTACAGCCGTTCGCCTGAGCTCTGCGACAGATAAAGAGCGGGAACCCAAGACTCGTCAGGATTCCCGCCAGTTATGATAACGAATAAGGTAACTGTTAATTAACCCATTCTTCCTCGTAATTGAGTTGCCAGTGCCGTGTGACCCATTCCTGGGCGGCTCCCATCGCTACGGACTTCCATTTCTTGAGGTTGTCGAGAACTGAAAGTGCCGCCATCGGCTTTGACGGATCGCGCTCGACGCGAATTACCTCAGTTGCGACGTCGATAATAGGCTTTTTTTCGCCCATGATCCGAAGTCTTACCTTGCTCCCAACCGGCGGCAGCGTCTCGAGATTGACAAGTGCGCTGTTCTCGCCGATGTTTTCCGTCATGCCCTCTATCGATATGGTCTTGCCGCTCTCGGCGTCAACCCAGCTTGCCTTTACGGGCATGCTCGCGATGATGCGATGATGCAATGGCGTTTTATATGATGCTGTCGAATATTCTACGTCTGCCATTTTCTACTCTTACCCCCTTGCTCGTGCCGTCCGCCAAGGCCGAACGCGACATCAATCTAGTTTACGTCTACAACAAAGTCAAGTTTCTCAATTTTTCGGTGCAGGTCCCGCTGTTTGGACATTAGGCTGCCCCGAAACGATTATCATTCGTAACACATAATATTACAGATGGCAAAAACTTCTCAAAGGTTTGTCGAAATTAGCCTCGATATAACTCCCCGTTAACTCCCATGTTTTTACGGTCTGGGAGAGTGTCTTTTTCGCCTTTTCAAGGAACTCAAATTGCCTCTTCATAGGTAATGGAAACACTCCAGATCAGTGGTGGAGAGCATATATCTCACGAGACTGATGCGTTTTTACCAAGAAGAGTTTGCATATCAATAGGTTAGGGCCCTCGGTTTGAACAATTTTAACGCGATCTGGGATCCTGGTCTGTATTCTATAAATCCAAAAACGGGTAGAAAAATCCGAAATTCGATATAATCGCCGCGTTTTAGATATATTCGGCGAATAAGAGAGAACGGAGTCAATCGAACAAATGACTAACAACAAATACTTTCGATATCTATCGGCGATCATGATCGCGCTGGTTTTCAGCGTAGGCACCCTTTTAGCCCAATCAACGTTGACCGGCGGCATAACCGGCCGTGTTACCGATCCGCAGAGTGCGATCATACCTAACGCGACCGTTAAGGTCACTAATCTCGGCACTAACGCCGAAGTTACGGTCACCGCAACAGAAGACGGCGGCTATCGCGTGACCAATCTCAATCCTGGTACGTACCGTGTCGAGGTGTCGTCGGGCAGTTTTGCCCCGGCCAGGGCAGAAAATGTCGTCGTCGAGGTCGGACGGCTTTCCACGGTGGACGTCAAGCTCACTGTCGGCACTGCGGTCGCCGAGGTGAACGTAACCGCCGAGGCCCCGGTCCTGAACACTAGCGACAACAGCAATACGACCAATATCAACCAGACGTCGATCAATGAACTGCCCATCAATGGTCGTCGGGCGTCTAATTTCGCATTGCTCGCACCTTCGACCGTCCCCGATGGCACATTCGGATTGATCTCATTTCGGGGCATTTCGGGACTGCTCAACAACAGCACCGTCGACGGCGGTGATAACAACCAGGCTTTCTTTTCGGAAGAGCGTGGCCGAACGCGTATTAATTACGTAATCAGTCAGGCGTCTGTCCGAGAATTCCAGATCAACGGATCAAACTATTCAGCAGAGTATGGCCGTGCCGCCGGCGGTGTGGTTAACACTGTCACCAAGAGCGGCTCGAACGCGTTTCACGGAGATCTTTTTTACTACAACCGCAACAATCGTAATGGTGCACGAAATCCTCTTGCATTCCGTAATGTTATCGTCAACGGCGTTTCGACAACTGTTGCGGCAAAGCCGGTCGATCTGCGTCAGCAATTTGGCGGAGCGGTGGGCGGACCCATTTTCAGGGATAGACTTTTCTTCTTTTTCAGCTACGATCAGCAGAAGCGCAACTTTCCCGGGCTCGCTGTGTTCACCGCTCCAAACTTTCTTAATACGGCAAATATCGCCTGCTTAACGGCTCCAGCCACGCAGCAGTCTTCGATTTGTCCTTCTTCTTCTCAAAACGGTAAGGCTCTTTCTCTCGCGCAGGTGAACAACGCGTTGAACTTTCTCAATTCGCTTGCCGGCGAAACACCGCGCAAGGGCGACCAAACCATCTACCTGCCGAAGATCGACTGGAACATCAACGCCAACAACACGTTTGCAGTCAGCTATAACCGCATGCGTTGGAAATCGCCAAACGGCGTTCAAACGTCGCCCGTCGTCCAACGTGGCCGCTCAAGCTTTGGCGACGATTTTGTAGAAGTAGATTCGGTCAATGCCCGTTTGAACTCGACTATCTCCTCGAACATCCTGAATGAGGCTCGCTTCCAGTGGGGACGGGACTTTGAGACGCAGTTCAGTACACCGCCGCTTCCAGGCGAACCTTTGACATCCAGAACGGTGGCAGGCGGCACGCGTTCTCCGAGCGTATTTATCTCGGGCGGTCTCGAATTCGGCACGCCGACTTTCCTCGAGCGACCTTCATTCCCCGACGAACGTCGCGTTCAGTTCGCCGACACCGTAACCTACACGCGGGGTCGTCACACATTCAAATTTGGTGCCGATATCAACCGCGTGGTTGACGATATTCAGAACTTGCGGTTCGAGGCCGGGTCCTACTCGTATACCGGCACTCAGGCGATCAACGACTTCATCGTTGACTATGTCAACTTCGTAACTCCCATAAGTCCTACGACGACTTGTTTCAACTCCGGAACGCGGTTTGTGGGCAGGTGTTACGTAGGCTCGTTTCAGCAAGGAGTTGGTTCGCCTGGCCTTAAGCTCACGACGTGGGATTACAACTTCTTTCTGCAGGACGATTATCGCATCACGCCGCGCCTAACGGTAAATCTCGGCGTGCGTTACGAATACATCAAGGTCCCCGAGGCTACCCTCGCGAACGAAAACACGACCGGCACCTTGCAGGCGAGCACCGTTATTCCGAATGACGGTCGGACGGTCGGCGAGGCAACGAGCACGCTTCCGAAAGATAAGGACAACTACGGTCCGCGTTTTGGTTTTGCGTACGATGTTTTTGGCGACGGCAAGACGAGCATGCGTGGCGGTTACGGCATCTACTACGGCCGTATCCAGAACTCGACCATCTACAATGCGCTGGTAAACACTGGAAATCCGGGCGGCCAGTCGCAGGTGACATTTCAGCCGACAACTGGAACTCCGCCGGTTACGAATACTGCCGCTCCGATCTTCCCTCTTGTACTTCCGCAGTCTAGCCTTACGTTTCGTGCGGGGGCGATCCAGTACTTCGACCGTAATTTCCAGGCACCGCGCATTCATCAGTACGACTTCATTTTTGAGCATCAGATAATGCGGAACACTGTTATTTCCGCATCTTACATCGGAAGCAGCGGTAAGAACCTGCCGACTTTCTTCGATCTCAACTTCCAGCGTACCGGTCAGACAGCTTTCAACGTTGTGGGCGGTCCGTTTGACGGGCAGAACTTTACCCTGCCGCTCTATGGTCGGGTCATCGGCGGACCAAACGGCCCCGCACTGACGCGAATTCAGAGTACGGTCGAGTCCGAGTACAACGCTCTCGTCTTTCAGGCAAATCGTCGCTTTACGGACGGTCTCCAGTTCCAGATGAGCTATACGCTGTCGAAGTCGGTCGACAACAACCAGAACTCGGCCACCTTTACTCAGACGAATAGCCCGTACGATATTTTCGACAACAGCTATGACAAGGGCCCGAGCAACTTTGACCGGAAGCACAAGTTTGTAGCAAGTGCGGTTTGGGCTCCTACGCTCTACAAGGGAAGCAAGAGCTCCTTCTATAACTATTTGCTCAACGGCTGGTCGATCGCTCCGATCGTGACGATCTATTCGGGCTCGCCTTACAGCGGAACCGTCAATACTTCGCTCAATAACACGTTTGGCGCAAACTTCTTTCCGCTCGCAGGTCGCAACTCGTTCCGCCTTCCGGCGTTGCGAAACATCGATCTGCGGCTCTCGAAGCGATTCCGTCTGACGGAATCGATGAATCTCGAGGTGCTCGGTGAGGCCTTTAACCTGTTCAATTCGACGCAGGTGTTTAGTGTGAGCAACAGCTTGTACGTTCGTGGCACCGGACCCCTCATAAACACACTTACGCCGGCAGTTAACCCCGTAGGTCGAGTGACATTCGGTGATGTAACCGGCACGGACTCTACACTCTATCGAGAGCGTCAGATTCAGCTTGCCGCCCGCTTCCAGTTCTAATTTTTCTCATTTGAGACTTATCGCACGCCTCGGCAACGGGGCGTGCTTTTTTATTTTCGGCGCCCGGCGTGTAATCTTTTCGATGACGTGAAGATCCTTCATATCTCATCGGCGAAGACATTTGGCGGTGGTGAACGCCATCTTGTCGACCTCTGTCGCGAGCTGCAACGGCGTGGGCACGAGGTGTTCGTCGCTTTGCGGCCTACGAACGAGTGGCAGGATCGCCTGGATTTCATACCTCGGGAAAATTTTCTACACATCTCGATTCGCAACTCATTCGGAATGTTTAGCGCGAAGCGAATCGGGAGATTCTTAGTTGAACACGAGATCGACATAATCCATGCACACGTCGCTCGTGATTACATAGCCGCGAGCATTGCGTGCAGGATCGCGACCAACTCAAGATTCGTCCTAACTCGACACGTCGTCTTTTCGATGAAGCCGTTTCACAGGTATGCCCTGCGAAATGTCGATGCCGCGATCGCGGTCTCACCGGCAGTGGCGACCCAGCTCGAACGCATCTTCCCGGCAAGCTCGATCTTCATCGTGCCGAATGGACTGGTAATCGATCCGCCTGCGGATCGGGAAGCTGTGGCGAGCGCATTTCGTCGGGATCACGGAATTCCCATTGATGCGCCTCTAATAGGCACGATCGGCGAATTAAAGCCGCTCAAAGGTCAGCGAGACTTTCTCCTTGCTGCGGCCGAGATCATCAAGAGCGCGCCAGACTCTCGCTTTGTCATTGCCGGTCGAGACGCGACCGCGGATAGCCGTCATTGCAGGGAATTGCGCCGGCTCGCGCACGTCGTCGGCCTCGACAGCCGCGTCGTCTGGCTCGACTGGCTCGACGACGTGCAGCCCTTGCTCTTGGCCCTCGATATTTTTGTGTCTCCGTCGCATTCGGAGAGCTTCGGGCTCGCGATCCTCGAAGCGATGATGAACGGATGTTGCGTGGTCGCAACCGATACAGACGGTGCTCGCGAACTAATCGGCGACGCCGGATTGATCGTGCCCGTCGGCGACCCGCTTGCGCTCGCTGTCGCGGTGAAAATGCTTATAGCAAACCCGGACGAGGCGGCGCGTATGAGTTTCAAACTGGCGAACGTGGCCCACGAGCGTTTCTCGATGGAGCGGATGGTCGCGGCAACCGATGCGCTTTATAATCGAGTACTGAGTAGCAGAGCTCGATAAACTTTCGCCTATGAAGCCAACCGCCATGATCGCCTTCATTCTCCTAATGCTAGGCGTAGAAGTTATGACACAGACACCGCAGGAACTCGCGGAACTCTGGGAAAAAGAGCACGTCTCAAAGAAATCTCCGTCCGATGTGCGGCACGCCGACCTGAAATTGTCTTTGCAATCCCTCAAACAACGGGGTATCAAGATCGATGAGGTCGGTCGCAGCGGCGGCGGCCGCGAGATTTATCAGATGGAGTTCGGACGCGGCCTGTTGAAGATTTTGATGTGGTCGCAGATGCACGGTGACGAGCCAACTGCGACCTCTGCGCTACTCGATATGTTCGGAATACTCCAGAAGAATCGGAGTCTTCCGTGGGTTCGAAAGATCTCAGAGTCGATCACCTTGAGAGCGATCCCAATGCTCAATCCCGACGGTGCGGATGCTTATACACGGCGCAATCTGCAGAATATCGATATTAATCGCGACGCGATAGCGCTCGAAACACCGGAAGCAAGACTGCTCAAGCAGCTTCGTGATGACTGGAATCCCCCAATAGGCTTTAACCTTCACAATCAGCAGGAGTTGACGACCGCGGGCCGAACGCCGCGTCAGGCCGCGATTTCCCTGCTTGTCGTTTACGGTGACGAGGTCAAGACAACCACGCCCGGACACGAACGAAACACCCGTCTCGCATCCTCAATAGTTACCGCGCTCAATGCCTTCATCCCGGGTCACATTGGCAAATACAGTGATGAATGGTCGCCGGCCGCATTCGGAGACAACTTTTCGGCTTGGGGCACGCCGACTCTGCTAATCGAGACAGGTGCGTTTCCCGGCAAAGATGAAATGTTCCTCGTAAAGATGAACTTCATTGCCTTTGTCACCGCCTTGAACGCATTGGCCTCGGGCAGCGAAACGACCGTGAGTACAGCTCTGTACGAGTCTCTTCCAAACAATGTATCGGGAAATCTAGCCCATTTTGTATTTCGTCGCGCCAGCACGCCACAGACCGCCGCGGAGCTGCCAAAGCTGCCGGTAGATATTGTAGCGGTGAGAGAGCGCCGACGTTCGCAGTTCGTGGCCCCGGTAAAGATACGCAGCATCTCAAGCGCGTCCACCGTCGCGGGCCTCGAAGAATACGACGCATCGGCGTTCTATATTGTTTGCAGGTACTGCCAGCTCCGCCCGGGCGGCTTCGCGGAATTTTCGTTCTACCGCAAGGATCGCGCTGTAGATTTTGCATCCGCCGACCTCGAGAAAAGCTATCCGCCGGATGCGATCTTCTCGACCGGCAAATGGATCAAAGGAAAAGGGGTGCTGCCGCAAATCAGATAAGTGTTGACCCTGCTAAAGATAAAGAATGTTGCCCTGATCGACAATCTCGCCGTTGAGTTCGGCGCAGGCCTCAATCTGCTTACGGGCGAGACCGGTTCTGGTAAGTCTATTATCGTAGATAGTTTAGGAGCCTTGACGGGCTCGCGGCTCTCGTCTGACTTGATCAAACATGGTGAAACCTCTGCCACGGTCGAAGGGCTGTTCACGAATCTCGCCCAGGGCGAGCTCGCAGCCTTGCTCGATGAGGTCGGAATAGACGGTGGCACGGACGGCGACGTGATAGTACGACGCGAAATCTCGCATGCGGGAAAGAATCGCATTTTTGTTAACGGCCAACTGACGACGCAAGCCGTACTGAAAAAGGTTGGGGCTCTACTCGTTGACATTCACGGCCAGGGCGAGCAAGCCATCTTGAACGATGCAACGAGTCATGCGGCGATGCTGGATGATTTTGCACAGACGCAAGAGCTGCTCGAGCGGGTTGGTCACGCCTACAACGGATGGGCGAAATTGAATGCGGAACTCGCCACACTCAAGGCTGACGAGGCGGAAAGGCTCCAGCTCCTCGACGTGCTGCGCTTTCAAACAGACGAGATCTCGCGCATCGATCCGAAACCCGGAGAGGATGATGAGCTCGACGACGAAAAGCGGCGTGTGGCCAACTCGGAAAAGCTCTCGACGCTGAGTGATGAGGCCTTTCGCTCACTTTATGATGACGCGGAGTCGACACTCGCAACGCTCGACAGAGGCGTCCGAGCCCTCGCCGAACTCGGCGATTTTGATGCGAGCTTTCGAGAATACGACGAAGGACTAAGCGCCGCTCGTGCTGTGATCGAGGATGCCGCACTGACTGCACGGGATTTCGCGTCTCGGCTCAATTTTTCGCCTGAAAGGCTTGATGAAATTGAGAATCGCCTCGCCGACTTAACCAGCCTCAAGCGCAAGTATGGCGTCACGATCGCCGGCGTTTTGGATCACCTCGGTGCCGCTCGGCGACGACTTGAGAATGTCGAGAGTTCAGAACTTCGAGAGAGCGAGCTGGCTCGTGAGCTCACCGCTGCAAGTAGTTTATATATCGACACAGCACGGCAATTACACGAGGCCCGAGTTAAGGCAGCCAAGAAGTTCTCGGCTGCCGTTGAGAAGGATCTTGCGGAGGTAGCCCTCGACAAGGCGCGTTTCGAGGTGAGGATCGCGGCCGATGACACAAGACTCTCGCCGCGGGGAATCGATACCGTCGAATTCTATTTTTCGGCAAACCCGGGCGAGCCGACGCAGCCGTTGGCACGCGTGGTATCCGGAGGTGAAGCTTCGCGTCTCATGCTAATCCTAAAGACGGCGGCTCGGGCGAAAGAGCAAGGAAAAGCTGCTGTCTTCGACGAGATCGACATTGGCATTGGAGGGCGTGTTGCGGAAGCCGTAGGACGTAAGCTCAAGCGTCTCGCCTCGTCCCAACAGGTTCTCTGTGTAACGCATCAACCGCAGGTAGCATCACTTGCTGACGAACATTTATTGGTTGAGAAAATGGTGTCGGGAAAGAAGACCACGGTGAACGTGCGAACTCTCTCCGGGACCCAACGCGTCGAGGAAATAGCACGAATGCTCGCCGGCGAGCAGATAACCGACGCTGCCCGTGAGAATGCCCGAGCGATGCTCGCCGGAGCGTAAGTAGAATATGCCAAGTGAGATTTTGGCCGAAGTGACACGCGCTGAGACGGTGGAGTCGATCCATCGCGGACATGTCGTGATCGTTGACGGCGAAGGCACACCTGTCGCCTCGCTCGGCGATCCCGAGAATGTGACGTTCTTTCGATCTGCCTGTAAGGCACAACAGGCGATTGCGTGCATTGCGAGCGGCGCGGCCGACGCGTTTGACTTCTCTGAAGAGGAGATCGCGCTTGCGGTTGCTTCGCATTCGGGCGAGAAACAACACGTCGAGATCGCTGCTCGAATGCTTGAGAAGATTGGATTTTCAGAATCGGATCTTCGCTGCGGGACGCATCGCCCATTCAACGAAGCAGAGTCACATCGTATGCTCCGAGACGCGGAGACCCCAAGTCAGCTCCACAATAATTGCAGTGGTAAACACATCGCGATGCTCGCATTCGCCAAACATATCGGAGCGGACATCAGGACTTACGATTCGTTACAACATCCGATACAGATAGCCATTCTAGAATGCGTGTCGACGTTTTGCGAGATTCCCGTAGACGAGATCAAGATTGGCATCGATGGCTGTGGTGCACCAAACTTCGCCGTTCCCCTCGTGGCGATGGCCAAGAGTTTCATCAACCTTATCTCCCCAACAAATTTTTCCGAATCGGTTAAAGATGCGTGTTCGCGGATCGTCTCGGCCATGATCGCTCACCCGGACCTTATCGGAGGCTCGACGAGGCTGGACACGATGATAATGAAAGCTGCCGGCGGCAAAGTCATTTCAAAGGTCGGAGCTGATGGTGTATGGCTCTGCGGTATTCTGCCGTGCGATGAGTATCCAACCGGCCTGGCCATCGCCCTTAAAATCGAGGATGGCGACGATCATCGAGCAAGGCCCGTAGTCGCGGTTGAGATTCTGCGGCAACTGGGAATATTGCATGACGACGACATGAGAGATCTGGCGCCGCTGGTCATCAAGAATCGGCGGGACAGTGTAGTTGGCGAGGTGCGTGCCAAGTTGAAACTCCACTTGTGATCAACAACTTCCCCTGGATGCGGTTCGCCCGCAGCAGCTCGTTCACATTCTTGAAATCGACAAAATCGAAATGCCTTCTATTCGTATCCCTAGTTTTTGATCGGGTTTATAAGTTGGATGCCCGAAAATCGCGCAAAATCACGGTCGGTGCTGGCTAGTTTTGCTCCGCATGATGCGGCCATCGCAGCGAGATGGGCATCCATGACGAGATCGCCATTTGACTGACTCTCAATAAGAATCGACGAAAACAACGGCCAGTTTTTCTTTTCGAGTGAAACCAAATGTGTGTTTTCCAATTCGAGCCATTCGCTCACGATCGCAGTCGCTTGCTGAATACTCATAGGCCTGAGATAGATGCGTCTATTCGTTATGATCCGAAGAAACCCGCATATTGAATGCCAGGAGAAAAAAACTTGTTCCTCATCCAAAACCAGTTCCAGCCAACCTGCGGCCGATTGGTGAAATTCACTGGTAGAGTCGTATGCATAAACGAGCAAATTGACATCGGGCTTTATCATCTGCGGTTAGGCCCCTCGACCTGATCGAGAAGTTCTTCAATATTGTCGAGATTTAAGCCTTCGCGTAGACCAAGCGGAAAAGCTTTGACCTTAAATTTTTTCCTACCTTGTCTCAGTTTAGGTGATGTAAGGCCACGACGCAGGACTTCGTTGACGACCTCCTTAAATGATTTTCCCCGCTCGCTCTCTTGCATCCTTTTCAAGCCAAAGGCCACGTCGTCATCTATTGTCAGCGTCGTTCTCATAACTTAGATTATATAGATTTTTGTGAAAGTCACAACATCAAAACATCAGTCATTTGATGTGTTGATGCCTCACACAAAGAGACTATCTGACTAAAGGTATTTCGTCTTAAATTCTTCATTGCCGAACGCACGGTCGAGCCACAAATTCGTCAGCTTTTCTTGGATGCTATTGGCCTTGAGACGCTCGTTGAGGTTCTTGAAATCGACGAAATCAAGATGCTGATCCTGGTTGAAGCATGAGAAGACGAAGAACTCCTCGCCAGTGTGTGGGTTGACGTGGCGCTGCAGGCATTGAGCGCAGACCTCTTTCATCATGCACTGCATCGGCGAGTTGATCGAGCCTATAGCCGTGTGGTTTTCGTTTAGGTATGGTTTGAGCGTCGTGTGACGGGCCTCCCGGACGCCATTCATCATCCGGTCGCTGCCGATGGCGATGATGCGGTCCACGTCTTTCAGGTCGACCATCTGATCACCGAGGCGCCCTTCCGCATATGCGACCATGGCCTGCACGATGTTGCCGCGAAAGTGTGCGTCCTGCGGCCGTCGCGGAGCGATCTCATCGCCAAAATCTGTTGCCCAGACAACCTCGTCGGTAGCATTCTCGATCTCCTCGCGCTTAAAGAGATCGGCCCCGTTTTTGTACCCGGCGAAATACACCACTTTATTCTTCTTCTCACGAAGGGCCCTCGCGATAGAAAATAGAACCGCATTCCCGAGGCCGCCGCCCGCAAGCAGTACTGTTTCGTTTTCAGTGATCTCGGTCGGCGTTCCTGTCGGTCCCATCACGAGCACCTCTTCGCCCTCTTTCAATAATGAACAGAGCCGCGAAGACGTCCCCATTTCGAGGACGATCATCGACAGCAGGCCATTTTTTTCGTCGACCCAGGCGCCGGTGAGCGCAAGCCCTTCCATCATCAGACGTGTCCCATCGACAACCGGAGCCGAGGTCTCAAAATTTTGCAGACGGTAGAATTGGCCTGGCTCAAACTTGCGCGCCTGAAGTGGAGCTTTGACGATCACATCGACGATCGTCGGGGTCAGGCGGTCGACTTTGACGACGTACGCACGTAATTCCTCGTCGAGTGTTTTTTCTAGATTATCAAAGATCGCATCCCGCTCGCTCTGAGCGAGCGTGCCGCGTGACGACAATTCGTCCGCAAATATCTCGACCACTTTTTCATAGCCGTGCTTCGCCGAGGCCATTGCCTTGACGACGTTGCCGGCGTACTGCGGGTGGTTATCGCCGTAGTACGAAATGAACTTGCCGTCACGCTCGTAGGAGGTGAAGAATCCTGACGGTGATTCAACAGCGTGGAGTTTACCGTTGCCGTTTCGCGCGACCTGATGCGACTGAAAGAATTGCCGCCACTCGTCCATCTTGAATGTGCCGGGCTTTTCCTTTTCGTAGATAACGTTCGGGGATGTCCCGGCCGCAACGCAGACGGTGTGAGCCGGGAACTCGTGCATTTCGGCTGTATTCTCAAACTTGCCCGTCTCCGCAATGTATTCGAGCCGTTCAAAGATCAGTGCCTTAACGGCGTTGTATTCGTCCGGCACGGCCTCCGTTGGGCTCATGCACTCGATAAAATCGATGCCTTCCTCGAGAGCTTTTTGAACCTCTTCGTGATTAAGCCTGTACGCGGGCGAATCCTGAAGGCGTTTGCGATAAATGAGCGAGACGCCACCCCAAGAACGCACCAGTGGAACAAAATCAGGCTGCGCGCCTACCGCTGCTGAGCGCGCCCGCTCACTACGGATTTCACGACCATGCTCGAGAAATTCCTGCAGCACGCGAATCTCTTCCTCGTCAAACTTTTCGATGACGCCTTCCTCGCCAAATTCCGCAATGACCTGTTCGTATTTCGCGAGCATCTTCTCACATTGCACGGGATAATAGGCAAAGAGCTCGGTGGCCGTGTCAATGCCCGTCAGACCGCCGCCAATAACAACGGCGGGTAACCGTACCTGCAGATTCGACAGCGTGTCCTTCTTAAACGCCCCGGTGAGCTGCAGGGCCATCAGAAAGTCCGAAGCCTGTCGAATACCGCGAATGAGGTTGTTCTTCATCGGCACGATCGTAGGTCGGCCGGCACCGGTCGCGATAGCGATGTGATCGAAACCGAAATCCCACGCGTCCTCGATGGTCACAGTGCCGCCAAATCTGATGCCGCCATAGGCACGAAAGCGTTTACGGCGCTGGAGCATCAGCTGAACCATCGTCAGGAAATTCTTATCCCAGCGAACCGTGATTCCGTATTCCGAAACGCCGCCGAAGCCTGACAGGATGCGTTCGTCGAGTTGCTCGGTTATCTCGCTGAGATCTTTTATCGGCTTCGGGACAGAGCGGCCCAAGTCGCCCGTCCAGGCGATAGGCAGTGGCTCGATCTTGAGCCCGTCGATCCCGACAACGCCAAATCCTTCGTTGAGCAAATAATGGGCGAGGGTGTATCCGGCCGGACCCAGTCCGACCACCAGGATATTCTTCCCGTTATATGGGAGTGCGAACGGGCGTTTCGCATTCAGCGGATTCCACCGCGTGAGCAGGCTGTAGATTTCGAATCCGTACGGCAGATTCAAAACATCTGTCAGCGTCGCCGTCTCTGCAAGAGGAATGTTCACCGGCTCCTGCTTCTGAAAGATGCAGCCCTTCATGCAGTCGTTACAGATGCGGTGTCCGGTCCCGGCGCACATCGGGTTGTCGATGGCGACAAGGGCGAGCGAGCCGATCGAGTCGCCCTGCTTTTTGAGCAGATGCATCTCTGAGATCTTTTCGTCGAGCGGACACCCTTCGGTTTTGATTCCGAGCGGATTACGCTTTGTCGAGCCATCCTTTTCATGGAGGCCTGTCGAGCAGGAATCCTTATCCCGCTCGTGGCAGATCATGCAATAGTCGATCTCGTATAAAGCGTCGCGCATGGTCCCGCGGTCGTCGGTCAGCTTAAAACCGTCGCGCTGTCGCAAAATTTCGTCCGGACCGCGCATTACATTTGCGAGATCTGGTTCAGGATGGATGAGGTGGACGAGGTTTTGATAGTCGAGCGGATGCGGAACCTTGAAGCTGTGCCAACGCCGGGATTTGTTGTGAAATGCGGCAGCTGACCAGTCTTCAACCAGACGGAGTGCAGCTCTCACGCTTAGCAACTCACCCTCGGCGGCCTCCTGCAAGATATACTCGGAAAAGAACTTACCGAAATCTGAATCTTTGAGCTTTTCGTACGCCGCGTTAACTCTTTTCACGGTGCCTAGAACTGCCGCCGGCGGCGGATAATTGACCGCTCCGTCGCCATCGCTAACGGCTCTAACAAGGCTTTCTTCAGCCTCCAGGAGGCGCGCGGTCATGGTCGAGATCGAGAGCTCTTCGTCAAAGATGATCGTGTCTTCGAATGCAGCGTTTCGCAGCTTGGTGACGGCCTTCCATAACGCTGCCTCATTCAACTCGGGCTTGTACTTTTTCGAAGCACGTCGCTGAACGAAAAACTTATACTTCCAGACAGGATTTTGGACCAGCACCTCGCGTCCCAGATCATCGCGTTCACGCGTTACCTTGAATAATCGGGCTATAAAGTCGGAGAGGAACGGGGCGGAGTCGGTCAGGATCTTCGACTCAACCTTTTTCTCGAAGCCCTCGCCTCGCGCGGCGATATACCGCGTAAGGGCCTGATGGAGTATCGGTTCTTTGCCTTCGACTTCCGCATAGAAGCGCTCGGCGAGTTCCCTAAGACGCACGGCATCGAAAAGATCCGAGTAGCGAAAACCCTCGATTCCCAATTCGAAATCATGCTCTCCGCTTTCCACAAAAACCGTCATTACACTACACAATACGCCTTCTAAGCTCCCATTGCGTAATCGATTAATATAGCACTGCGCCGCACGCCAAACCTAGAAGCGACCCCCGCGTCCAAAGCATCCCAAGCACCTTCCGGCCGGAAAAAGCGTGAAAAGCGCGTCTGGATGTGGTATAAAGCAAGTTCGCCTTAATCACGCCCATTCGAGGGCTTCGAGAGCGATTTGAGCAGTATGGAACAGGACCAGAGGTTAACGCCGCTCCCGCGGGCAGTGGATTTACAGTCCACGCAAGGCGAATATCCCACAAACTACAGTGGCTCTTACGACGATGGGTTTGCCGGAAAGCGCTCGGTTAAACAATACATAAGTATTGTAAAGAAACGACTTCCGATCATTCTCGCGATTGTTCTGCTCGCGACGATCGCGGCCGCGATCTATTCCATTCGGCAACCGTCCGTCTATCAGGCTACGACGGAGATGATCATAGAACCGCGTAAAGCTATGGTTACGCAGAAGGACGCAATCAACATCAATTTCGGCAACGAGACGTTCTATACAAATACCCAGCTACAACTGCTCCAAAATCCCGACCTACTGAAAAAGGTCGTGATCGCGTTGAATTTTCATCATGAACCGGCGCTCTTCGGCGATCAGAACCGCGGAATAACGGCCGGAATCCGCTCGGTTTTCTCGTCGGAACCAACGGAGGTGAAGGAGGCTAACTCGCTGCCCGTGGTTAATGAGATCGCAACGACGGACACCGATAAAATCCCGCTCACGCCCGAGGAAAATGCAAGGGCCGAGCGGTACGCCGCGTTGCTCGGCGGCAACAACCTCAAGATAGAAACAGTACGGGATACAAACCTCGTCACGGTAGCCGTGCAGGCGACCAACGCCGCTGTAGCAGCGAAGGTTTCGGACAAGCTGGTCGAGACTTTTATCGAAGATAACGCTAAGCGAGAACTTGAGGGAGCACAGTCTGCTTACGATCAGTTGAGCGCGTCTATTGAGGACATCAAGCTTACGATTAACCGGTTGCAAAACGAGCAGATAGCGGAACAGCAGGGCAGCGGACTGCCGCTTGTCGAAAAGGGTGACGAGCTGCGAGCGCAGAACCTAGGAGCCTTGCAGGCACAATACAACACTGCGAAAGGCGAGTCAGAGAAGATCGCAGCCCAATACAACGCGGCAATTCAGGCAGTGCAGACAGGCGATATTCTCGCGGTAATCGGCGATAACAAGTCGATTCAGGATGCGCGTAGCCAGAACCTCCGGCGCCAGGCGGAGTTCGAGAAGCGCATCGAGGATATTGATCGCAAGCTCAATGAGGTATTCGAAAAACGGGAGAGCCTGCTAACTAAGTACACGCCCGAATATCGCGAAGTCCTCGCGGTCAACGCTCAGATATCCGAGCTCGAGAATCAAAAAATACGCATCAATCGCGAAGTCTCGGAGCGCATAAAGGTCGAAGGCGAAAAGCTCGTGAAGAACGCAGAAAGCGAGATGCTTGCAACGCTGCGGTCCCAGCTTGGAGCCGCACAGGCCCGTGAACAGCGGGCTCTCGCGTCCTACACACAGGCCGCTACCAAGGCGAATTTCGAGGGTCAGGCGGAGACGCGGCTGACGACTCTCAAGCGAGAGCTCGAGACCAGTCGCGGGCTGCTCGACACCTACACACAACGCCAGAAAGAACAGGAACTCGCAATCTCTGGCGGACGCCCTAACAACATCCAGATTTCGCACCGCGCTATGGTGCCCGGAGGCCCCGTGGGTCCTCAGCGGCTTCGCAACATCTTCGTGGCCTTTCTGATGTCGCTCGCTGCGGGCATCGGCCTTGCATTCCTGCTCGACTATCTTGACGATTCGGTGCGTACTTCAGAGGATGTAAGCCGCCACCTCGGCTTGCCGACGCTGGCGCTTATTCCGCATCACAGCTTTTCCGAGAAACGTGGGCTCAGCCTCGTACCGCGAACGAATGGGAAGGAAGCCGCCGGTCTACCCTCGGCACTCGTCACGCTCGAAGACCGTAATTCGCCTATGGCCGAGGCGTATCGCCACCTACGGACATCACTCCTTTTCTCGTCCGCCGGCAAGCCGCCGCAAACAATTTTAGTGACGTCGTCGCAGCCTTCTGAGGGGAAGACGACGACCGCGATCAATACGGCAATCACGCTCGCCCAGAGCGACGCCGACGTCGTGATAGTCGACTGCGATCTTCGCCGCCCGCGCCTCCACAGCCACTTCAACCTAGACAACACGCACGGATTAACCAATTATCTTTCTGGCGAGAAATCGACTGAGAAGCTGATCAACACGATTGCCGAGCTTCCGCGCCTCAAGGTGATAACAAGCGGGCCGATACCGCCAAATCCGGCCGAGCTGCTGAGCTCGGACGAGATGCGGAATCTACTGCAATTCCTGAGCGGACGATTTAAGCACATCATCATCGATTCGCCTCCGGCGATTTCGTTTACCGATGCGGCGATCCTCTCGACACTCGTTGATGGTGTCGTGCTCGTAGCCATGACGGGAAAGAGCTCGCTGCACCTGATGCGTCAATTCCGCACGCGACTTTCGTCAATCGGGGCCCGTATTTATGGGGTGGTGCTAAATGGCGTTAAGGCTGGCTCGATGGACTATGACTATTACGGGTCGGGCTACTACGACTATTATAGCCGCAGCGATGACGACACGACGCCGCGAATGGACGAGACGGGTCGCACGGACGGTACTAATGGTTAACAAATCTCGCGATGGCATCCCGCCAATCGGGTAGCGGAGAAAGGCCAAGACGGTTGCTGAAGAGACAACGCATTTTTGAGCTAGCGGGTCTGGGCGCCGGCCTATTCAGGTCGTGATTGAGAACTGGCTCGATCAGCGACTCATCAAAGCCGCCCGCCCTACACACTGCTTCGGCGAATCCTAAATAGCTTGTGCCCTCACCCGCGTTGATGACGTGGAAGAGGCATGGCATGTCGAGATCGAGGAGTTCGCGTAGGCGGAGCGCAAGATCGTCGGCAAAGGTCGGCGTGCCAAAACCGTCGGAGATCGCTTTGATTGATTTCCCCTCCGCCAGCAGCTTGGGCATTAAGCTTAAGAAATTCGTCCCGCCTTCACCGAAGATCCAACCCGACCGAACTATGATCGCGCGAGCATTCGCACTGCGGACGAGTATCTCGGATGCGTACTTCGACCTCGCATAAACCCCGAGCGGCGAGGGCGTGTCGTGTTGCGTATAGAAACCGTCGTATGTCCCGTCGAAAACAAAGTCCGATGAGATTGTGACCAGAAGAGCGTCACTGTTGCGACAGGCGTTAGCGAGATTTTCCGGGCCCTTGGCGTTTACCTCGTAGCACAATTCCGCGTGGGCTTCTGCCCCGTCGACATCGGTGTATGCGGCGCAATTGATAACGGCATCGGGGCGGATGTCGGCGACGGCCATTTCGACGGAGATCGGGTCGGTGATATCGAGTTCTGAGCGTGTGAGGGCGAAAACTTCGTCGCCGAGGGAATCACAGCACCTGGCAGTCGCCTGCGCTACCATCCCGTTCGCGCCCGTTATGAGGATTTTCATTCTTTCTTAGCGCTCTGGATACACTGCTTTCTAATTGGAAAGATCCGGGTAGGCGTTGCGATAGTAGTCCTGATACCCGCCCGAGCGGACGCTGTCTACCCAATCTCCATTCATCGAGTACCAACGGAGCGTCTTTGTGAGGCCAGCTTCCCATTCCGTTGCGGGCTTCCAGCCTAATTCGGTCTCCGCTTTTGTTGGGTTGATAGCATAACGGCGGTCGTGCCCGAGGCGATCCGTTACGTACTTAATCAGGGTGTGCGGTTTGCCAACGGCGTCGAGAATCGCCTTTACGACGTCGAGATTGTAGAGCTCATTTCGCGCCCCGATATTGTAAGCCTCGCCCGCTCTTCCCAGCTCGTACGCCAACCAGATGGCCTCGCAATGGTCGTCCACGTAAATCCAGTCGCGAACGTTCATCCCGTCGCCATAAACCGGCAGCGGCTCATCATTCGTCGCATTTGCGATCATGAGGGGGATCAATTTTTCGGGAAATTGCCGCGGGCCGTAGTTGTTACCGCATCTAGTAATAACATAGTCGACGCCGTGGGTTTCGCGTGCCGCACGCACGACGAATTCAGCAGAAGCCTTTGACGCCGCGTAGGGCGAATTCGGCTGCAGCGGCGAGGCTTCGGTAAAGTAATCGTCGCTCGCATCCGGCAGGCTTCCCATCACCTCATCGGTCGAAATCTGTACAAATCGCCGGACCTTCTTTGCTCTCGCGACATCAAGCAGGACCTGCGTACCGAGGATATTCGTCCTCAAGAATTCGTCAGCGGAATGTATGCTTCGATCAACGTGCGACTCAGCCGCGAGATTGAATACGGCATCACACTCGTCAGGCATCGCCGCGAGCACTGCATCCCGATCGCATATGTCGCCTTTGACGAAAGTGTGTCGCGAACTGTCGATGCCGTCGAGATTTGCGAGATTTCCTGCATACGTCAGTGCGTCGTAATTTACGACACGCGCGCCTTTCTCGAGAGCAAGACGCACGAACGCCGAACCGATAAACCCAGCACCGCCTGTAACAAAAATCGTCTTCATCCGATCAAACGTTAAACCTGAAATCCACTACGTCGCCGTCCTGCATGACGTACTCTTTGCCCTCAAGCCGCGCCAGTCCCTTATCGGCAGCACCTTTGCGCGAACCACACGCTACCAGGTCGTCATACCCAACGATCTCGGCCCGAATAAATCCACGCTCGATGTCCGTGTGAATCTCGCCTGCGGCCTGCGGGGCTTTCGTGCCGATGGGGATGGTCCACGCCCGAACTTCTTTCTCCCCTGCTGTGAGAAACGACATCAGTCCAAGCATCTTGTAAGCGGATTTGATCAGCCGATCGACTCCGGACGACGCGAGCCCCAGATCCTTCAAATACTCAGTCCGCTCGGCTTCTTCGAGCGCGACCAGCTCCGCCTCGAGCTTTGCGCAGATCGGCACCACCTCAGCGCCGTCCGCCTCGGCGTGCTCCCTAACCTTTGCAAAATGAACATTTGCATCCGGATCGGCGAGCGTCGCTTCGTCGACATTTGCAGCGTAAATAGTCGGCTTGGTTGAGAGCAGGAACCACGTGCGAACAATTTCCCGTTCGTCCTCGGTTAACGAAGCCGCACGCGCGCAGCGGCCTTCTTCGAGAACGGGCTGGATCTTGTCGAGTATTTCCAGCTCCCGTTTCGCGTCCTTATCGCCACCGGATTTTGCGCTCCGCGTAGCTTTGTCGCGACGCTTTTCGCACGACGCGAGATCGGCAAGCGCAAGCTCGATCTGAATGGTCTCAATGTCGCGAACGGGATTTACCGAACCCTCGACGTGGATGATGTTATCGTCCTCAAAGCATCTAACGACCTGGACGACCGCGTGAGTCTCGCGGATGTTAGCGAGGAACTGATTGCCTAATCCCTCACCCTTCGACGCCCCGCGAACGAGGCCTGCGATATCGAGAAACTCTACAGTCGCAGGCACGACCTTCTGGGCCTTGTGCATCGTCTCGAGAACGGCGAGGCGCTCATCGGGAACGGCAACCATGCCGACATTCGGTTCGATCGTCGCAAAAGGATAATTTGCGGCGAGCGCGGCTTCTTGTACCGTCAGGGCGTTAAAAAGTGTAGATTTTCCAACGTTGGGGAGCCCAACGATTCCGGCTTGCAGCATATGTCGAATCGCTTATTCTACACGCCGGATGGGCGATTCGGAAAGAGTTTAACCACAAATTGCACGAATGGCATAAATCGGAAGATCTCCTGATTCGTGCAATTCGTGGCTATCTTTCTTTTCTTATCTCACGTATGCACTTGGGAGCGGTATGTCGCCCGCGATGCCGAACTGCTTGATGAGCGTGCCGCCGGTAGCGCGTTGTGCAAACCAGGTTGATGTCGAAGGGCGAAAGACCGCAGCATCGTTTCGTCCGTCGCCGTCGTAGTCGCCGGGGACTGGAATGTCGCCATTTGATCCGAACGGGAAAGAGTAGAACGAGAAATCTTCGCTTCTTAGGACAAACCAACCGCCTGTCGAAGGCCGCCAGAATGCGATGTCGGCCTTGCCGTCACCGGTGTAGTCTCCCTGGACAGTCTTATCGGTTGGCGTGCCAAATTGAAGCGCCAGCACGGTCGGGTTTGAGCTTCGCTTTATCCACCATTCGCCGCCGTTTGCGCCGGTTGGTCGATAGATTGCAATGTCCATGCGCCCGTCGCCGTCATAGTCGGCCGCGGCAGGGACATCACCGGAGGTTCCAAACTGCGTGATCTGAGTGCCGCCCGCCGATTTCGAAATGTACCAAAGCTGCGTCGATGGCCGATAAATGGTCGCATCGGCCTTGCCGTCGCCATCGTAATCGCCCGGGACTGGCACGTCGCCCAACGTTCCGAATGCAAACGAATAGAAGGACAGATCCTCCGACCTCAGCACAAACCATTCGCCCGTGGCCGGCCGCCAGAATGCAATATCCGTCTTGCCATCGCCGGTGTAATCGGCCGGTGTGATCACCTCAGTCGAGGCACCGAACTGCGTCGCAAAATTTCCGTCGCCGCTGCGCGAAACCCACCATTCACCGAGCGACGGACGAAAGATCGAGACATCGGTTTTCAGATCGCCGTCGAAATCGAAGGGTGTTGTCCGCGTTGACGTGGCGGTTTGAGTGATCTGGATCGTGGTCGAGCCCGCTGCTCCGACGACGTTAAACGAGATGGTGTCCGTCCGGTTTAACGGCGTCGGGTTGGCAAAAACGTGGAATGTCGCCGTGCCCGAACCGTTCCCGACCTGATTTACCGACACCCAAGAGTTGCGAAATATGTTCCACGTGCAGCCCGGCTGCGTTGTGACGGCGATTTGGCCAGCCTGCGGATCGCGATCCACGACGATGTTAAGTGGCGAGACGCCGTACGTGCAGTTCAGTCCGGCCTGAGTTATCGAGAACGTATGACCCGCGACAGTAATCGTGCCCGACCGATTCACTCCGTTGTTTGTTCCGACTACATAGTTGACGGTGCCGCTGCCGATACCTTGTGATGTAGTGTGAATGAACCAGGCGTTAGAGCTCGCCGACCAGAAACAGCCGGCGGGAGCCGTAATGTCGAAACTCCCCGAAAATTCGGCACCCTCTAAATTGATGGAGGTCGAAGCGATCGAATACGAGCAGCTAAGACCGGCCTGATTGACGGTGAAGACACGGTTTGGATGGGGTGAGGGCGTGTATCCCGGGACTACCGTGATGGTGCCGCTCCGAGGCGCCGGGCCATTCGGCGAGACCGTGTAGGTCACCGTTCCGGAACCGGTTCTGCCGGTAGTCGTGTCGGTTTGGATAAAGTAATTGCTCTCAACATACGGTCGCCACGGACAGCCGATCTGCGTTGTCACCTGAAAGCTAAACGCACCGCCCGCACCCGGCACATCGGCGCTTGTCGGATTGATCGACCACGCACAGTATGGCGCCGAGCTGAGGCTGAGCGTGTAAGTGCCGAATTGGTTTGCGAACGCCGTATTGACGAGAACTATGTACGTGCCCGTTTCGGGCAACGTGGCGAGTAGATACGAGTTGGTGCCGTCGCCGCCGTCGTCGTCCTCCACAACGTAGGTGCCCGACAGATTTGCGATGCCGAGATATGTATCAAAATCGTTCGAGCTCAGAAAGATCGGCACCTGCTGACCCGCAGTGCCATTAAACTGATAAAAATCGGCGTACGAATTGTCGTCGAGACGACAATCGCTTTGATTGATAATTCCGTAATTGACCGAACCAGGCTCGATGGCCTGAGCCGTATCGCACGGACCACCCGCAGCCGCGTCGCCCAGCTTCTCCAATTCGGAAGGCGTGATAACAACGAACGGGGAGCCAGAGTATTTTCGGCTGAGGATGGCCGAAAGAGTGCCGGCTTTCTTATTCTCTTTATCACCGTCAATCGATTGAGCAGATGAATGACCCGTTGAGAGAAAAGCAAACCCCGCGATCAACGCGAGAAGAAGCGAGAGGAAGGAGAAGGTTTTCATAAACTTCTATGAACGTGAGGAACCAAAATTTTGTGCTCGAACCGAACCCATATTTTCGCCATGCACAAGCAATCAATAATGTTAACAAATCACAAACCGCTTTAGAAGCCAAAAACAGATGCCGCGTTTGCCGTTTCTTCACGGACCGCGGCTGTGAAAAGGCTTAGGTTATTGTCCACCACCGTGTTTATTACAGGGTAAGTTGTCGATAGCTCATTGATGCTCCTTTTTGATCTCGCAAGTTAAGAGTCAAGCGTCAAACTCTACTTCACCTACCCTTCCCCGCGATTTTCAAAAGTTGCACTTATTATCTGAATTCAACTACTTGAATGTTTCATTCCTCGCACACGTGACAATCTCTGCAACACGCGGCAATATCGAATATGGCGATTTGCCCTCTTTGAAAACTTTAGGACAGGAGAAGAGGCGTCAAGCTTTTACGGCGACGCAGAGCAATGCATGCCTCCGACCGGACTAACAGTGAAGTGAAAACCTGGGCTCGGATCACGCACCAAAAGGGTCAACTTTGTCGGAACGAAACACCGAAAAAAGTTTTGAAAAAGTTGAAAATATGCCGGCCGCGAGCCGCTAACTTGCTTCGTTTCAATAACGTCTCTGTCCCACGCACTCGTGGGACAAGCGTGGAACAAGCGCGGGACAGCGTAGGACGCGGGACGGGCATTTGCGGCGGTAAAGGCGTTCAGACCGATAAAAGCCCGAGACGATTCTGCTCGCCTCGGGCTGAAACGTAGAGAGTTGGACGCCGCCCTACTTTGCGCCGCCGGCGAGTTTGCCGATGAGCGAGAAGAGAGGCAGGTACATCGAGATAACGATCGAGCCGATCGTGGCGCCGAGGAAGGCGATCAGGACGGGTTCCATGAGGCCGAGGAGGTCAGCGATTGCGGTATCTACTTCTTCTTCGTAGAAATCGGCGATCTTGCCGAGCATCGCGTCGAGGGCACCGGTTTGTTCGCCCACACCGATCATCTGCCCGACCATATGCGGAAATACGTTAGTTGCCTTGAGAGGATCGACGAAATTTTCGCCGCGCTCGACACCTGCACGGACCTTCAGGATCGCATCCTCGATGACGACATTTCCGGCTGTTTTAGCAGTGATGTCGAGTGACTGGAGAATCGGCACGCCCGAGGAAAGCAACGTGGAAAGGATACGCGCAAAGCGTGCAACCGCGACCTTGCGCAGGATGTCGCCGATTATCGGCACTCGCAGCAGGAGTGCATCGATCTGCCAGCGGCCCTGCGGAGTCTGGTAGTAGTAACGAAGTGCGACTGAGCCAGCAATTAGTATGGCGAGCAGTGCAACGCCGCCCCAACCCGCGATGAATCCGCTTATTCCCATCACGATTCGCGTGGGCAGCGGCAGCAGTTCGCCCGGTCCTAACAGGCCGAGAAAGATTTGCTCGAACTGCGGGATCACGACCACCATGATGATCGCGATTGCACCGATCGCAACTGTAATAACCGCCGCGGGGTAGATCGAGGCCGAGACGACGCTTCGCTTGAGTTTTACGACCTTTTCGATCAAGGTCGCGAGCCGCTGAAGGATGAGATCGAGCACGCCGCCCGTTTCTCCTGCCTCGACCATGTGCGTATAGAGCTTATCGAAGACCTTCGGGTGCCTGTCGAGGGCTGCGTGCAAGGTCGAGCCTTCTTCCACGCTCTGCCGAACCTGTCTCAGCACGTCCTTGAAAAAAGTGTTGTTCTGCTGCTCGGCGAGAATGTCGAGACACTGGACGAGCGGCAAACCCGCGTCGATCATCACAGAAAACTGGCGTGTGAAGACTGCAAGTTCTTTCGCCTTAACCTTTTTGCGGCGGCCGATCTTCGGCAATGAAATCTCGCGCCCTTTCTCGGACACCTGCGTCATGACGATCTGCTCGCGTCGGAGCAATGCGCGCAGCTCGTCGCGAGAGGCGGCCTCGCGGTCGCCCGAGACAAGTTCGTTCAGTCGGTTTCTACCTTTGAAAGCGTATGTAGGCATTGTCTTTTCGTTGCTCCTTAGCTCCTATCTAACGTTTGGTCGCTGGCCGATCGGGCGTCCCTGGGCATACGGACTGCTGTTTGCCCCGGCTCCGGGACGTGCGGGCATTCCGGGTTTTGGCGCCGTGCCATAACTTTCGTTGAGGCCGCTGCCGCGCTCGATCAGTTCTCTAAGCTCGTCGGCATTTGATGTCCGCTGTATCGCGACCTCCTGCGTGATCACCCGCTTGTGGACGAGCGTCGCGAGGGCCTGATTAAAGGTCTGCATTCCGAACTTATCCTGTCCGGTCTGCATCATCGAGTAGATCTGGTGGACCTTGTCTTCGCGAATAAGATTTCGGATAGCGGCGTTCGGGATAAGGATTTCGAGGGCCATCGCGCGGCCGTCGCCTGATGCTTTTGGCAGAAGGGATTGGCACATGATGCCTTCTAGAACGAGCGAAAGCTGGGTGCGAACCTGCGACTGCTGTTCGGCCGGGAAAACGTCGATAATACGGTTGATCGTCGAATAGGCTGAGTTTGTATGCAGCGTCGCGAAGGTCAGATGGCCCGTCTCCGCGATTCTCAGGGCCATCTCGATCGTCTCGAGATCTCGCATTTCGCCCACGAGTACGACGTCAGGATCCTGACGAAGTGCCGTGCGTAGTGCCGCGCCGAATGAGTGCGTGTCGGCGGCGACTTCGCGCTGATTGATGACGCAGTTCTTGTGGTTATGCAGAAACTCGATGGGATCTTCGATTGTCAGGATGTGATCGTGGCGCTCGAGATTGATCTTGTCGATCATGGACGCAAGCGTCGTCGATTTACCTGATCCGGTGGGGCCCGTTACGAGAACGAGGCCGCGAGGTTTTTTGCACAGGTCCTGGACGATCTGCGGGAGGCCGAGAGCCTCGAAGGACTTAATCTCGTACGGAATAGCACGAAAAACCGCGCCGACCGCACCCTTCTGATTAAAAAGGTTGGCACGAAAACGCGACATACCTTTGAGTCCGAACGAGAAGTCGAGTTCGAGGTTTTCCTCAAACCTATGCTTCTGCGCGTCGGTCAGTACTGAGTATGCGAGGCGTTTTGTATCTGAGGCGGAAAGGGTGCCGAACTCGGGCAGTGTGGACAGATGGCCGTGTACACGGATCTGAGGTGCCGAGTTGGTCGAGAGGTGAAGGTCGGAGCCGCCGGCATCGGTCATTCGCTTTAGCAAATCAGGCAAAGTGACCTGTGATTCGACGGCTGTTAGGTTTTCGTAGCTCATAGCTTTGGTTTAGCAAATTTGGGAATTCACTAGTCTTTCGTAGCGGTACGCTCTGTGTTGCGGATGCGGACATGCAGCGAGTCGAGAACTTTCTCGGATTCCTCGGCGAGGCGTTCCTGCTGCTCGACCGGCGAGTTTGCGGCGACGTTGTAGATGCGACCGTCGACCTCGGTAAAATAGAACATTCGGGACTGGACGCGGCCGTTTACCGCCTGTGACTGTGCAACTACCACGTAGACCGATCGGCCGCCGATCTCCTTCTGATAGTCGTTAACGACCCAGCCGTTTTCCTTGATCATCTGGTTGATGATGTCCCGGCGCAGGGCGCTCGTTGAGACGCCGCCGACTGATTTTGCATGCTTCTGAGTCGAGGTTTCGCCGACAGCCGGGCCCACTACCGAAACTAATGCGTTACCAACCTGCCAACCGGCACTGTCGTCTACGCGAAAACGCATCTCGCCGGACGCCGCCGGGGCGTTCGCCCGGACCCTCGGAGCCGATGAAGCCGCAGCCGAAATAGTCGGTTTCGTTGCCGGTTTTTTTGAAAGGCTCTTGGCCGCAGTCGCCAGATCCTGGCCTTCGGCCCGTGCGAGGCGCAGCTGCTTCAGCCGCAGTGCACGTTTGCGAGCGATCATAGCCCGACGTTTCTTTTGCCGTGCACGATACTGGCGCCACCACTTTTTCGAATACTTCTTATAACGCTTTTTGCTCGCCTTGCGGGGGCTGGCGTCTACAGTCTGAGTGCCAAATGGAATAACAATTCCGCCTACCCCGACGAGAAATGCTAACGATAATGCAATCGCCCTAATTAACATACGTGCCTCCAAAAAAAACCTACTTAACCGTTTCCTTAACTACCTCTTCGATCGTCGTGATTCCCTGCCGTATCTTGCATAGCCCAGATTCGCGCAGCGTGATCATTCCGAGTTCGATCGCCCTTCTCCGCAATTCCATCGCGCTTGCGCCGATGATAATGAGCTCACGGAGTTCATCCGTAATCTCCATAACTTCATAAAGTCCCACGCGGCCCTTGAACCCCGTGTTATTGCATATCTGGCAGCCGCGGCCCTTGTATAACTTGATGTCTCCGACCTCGTCCGGCACGAAGCCGAGCTCGATCAGTCCCTCTGCGGGGAGGGCCGGAGCTTCTTCTTTACATCCCGAACAGATACGCCGGATCAGCCGCTGGGCCTGAATAATATTCACTGATGTCGCGACAAGAAATGGCTCGATGCCCATATTGACGAGTCGCGAAACGGTCGACGGCGCATCGTTGGTGTGCAGTGTCGATAAAACGAGGTGGCCGGTGAGAGCGGCCTTGATGGCGATCTCGGCCGTCTCGAAGTCTCGGATTTCGCCGACGAGGACGATGTTGGGATCCTGCCGCAGGAACGAACGAAGGGCAGCCGCAAAATTCAGGCCAATTTGTTCCTTCATCTGTACCTGGTTGATTCCGGACAGGTTAAATTCGACCGGATCTTCGGCCGTCATGATGTTGGTCTCCGGCGTGTTTAATGCCTGAAGCGCGGAGTACAAAGTGTTCGTTTTACCCGAACCGGTCGGGCCCGTTACGAGGACCATTCCGTACGGATTTGAGATATTTCGCTTGAATTTCTCGAGGCTCTCTTCTTCAAAGCCGAGCTTGGTCATATCAAGCATCAGCGAGTCTTTATCGAGGAGTCGAAGCACCACCTTTTCGCCAAACAGCGTAGGCAGGGACGACACGCGGAAGTCGAGCTCGCGCGAGCGGTTGTCGATCTTTACCTTAATTTTTATACGGCCGTCCTGCGGCAGACGCTTCTCGGAAATGTCGAGCTTCGCCATAATCTTGAGACGCGATATTAGCGGATCGCGAATCTTGAGCGGCGGATGCATGACGTCGTAGAGGACGCCGTCGATTCGGAATCGGATGCGAAAATCCTTCTCATACGGCTCGACGTGAATATCGGACGCGCCGCGACGCAGCGAGTCCACCATGAGTATGTTGACGAGGCGGACGACAGGGGCGTCTTCGCTTGCTAGGGCGAGAGCGGCGAGATCGATCTCTTCGTTGTCCTCAAGAACCTCGACTGCCTCATGTTCACCGCCGAATTCAAATCGGTCGAGCGAAACCTCGAGGTCGGCGTCATTGAGCCTTTCGACCGTCGGCATCAGGTTGTGGTTCTTGACGACGCCGTTTCCGTTGCCATTACCGTTACTGGTCTTTCCGACGCCGGCGAATGCAGTATCTCCCTCGACGGCGAACGCCGCATCAAAGACGTCAATCTGGTTCGAACCCGCATAATACTTACCGATCGCGAGCTGGATCGAGCCCTCGGCTGCAATCACCGGGTCGACGCTAAGGCCCGTCATGAACTTAATGTCGTCCATGGCGAAAACATTTGTCGGATCTGCCATCGCGAGCGTCAGCATGGCGCCAACTTTTGAGACGGGCAGGACGCTATATTTAACCGCAACTTCCTGAGAGATGAGTTTGATAACGGCGGGCTCGATGTGAAAAAGCTCGAGATTAACGGACTGGACGCCGTATTGACGGGACAAAACGGCTGTCACGACGTCATCTGAGATGATGCCGAGTTTTACGAGATTTGAGCCCAGGCGGCCGCCATTGGCACGCTGGAAGTCGAGAGCTTCGCGCAGCTGGTCGGGCGTGATCAGATTTTCGCGGACAAGAATTTCCCCAAGTTTTGCAGACATTTAGAGTGTGGTTGCCTTTAGCCGAAACATCGGAGGGCCGTCAGTTGCGTGAAGACGGTGATCTCCGCGAGGTGTGCTGTGACTAAATTAAATCGTGAGGCGGATACAGGAAAACGATGCTAAACATCGTTGACGCTTAATAATACATTGTTCAAACTCGGAGTGTCAACGATTTTTCTACACGGAGGCGTCGCCTCGTGCCGGATCGAAGGCGCGCAGGGTCATCGTCGCGACTATGATCGCGGATTATCGACGTCTGATCGCGAATGGTCGCGGTTTATCGGGGTCTCGTAGGCAAGCTAATCGGCGGGATTGTACCGCTCGCGTGTCATCATCTGATACGCCATCTCAATAGCAATCTCGCACGCAATCTAAGCCGATCGCGATTCGAAATCGGTCAAAGTGAGAAAGATGCGTGATTTCACGAAAAACCCGGCAAAGCGCGAAGTTTGGCATTTGAATACCGCGAACTCTTCTCGCCGAGCGGAAAAGCTATGCTTTTCCGTCACCGCACCCACCAAATTATCCGGCGGCTCCGCCGCCAGTCCTCCACCCAATCGAAAGATGATCAGTACTCAATGGCTCATCAGAAGTGCCGGCTCCATTCCACAACCGCGCACTTGAGAATCGATACTCCTGCCCGCTCGACAAACCGGCACGCACCGGATTTGAATGGATATAGTCGACCTTCTGCCGGAACGTCTCTTCACCATAGATTTCCAGCGAATCAGTGTGGTGATGTCAGAGCGAACGTCTGTGATTTCTCTCTTTCGACTCGCCGCGAAGCTTGAGTAGCGACGCCTCAAAGCCGTTCGATTTTAGGAATTGAATCACCCGATGCGCGGCGATACCGTTTATCGGTCTAAGCGTGTCGGACATTTCCTGATCGTGACGCACGAGCAGATGCACATGGTCGGGCATGATCACGTAGGCGAGAAGCAAAATACCGTGTGACGCTCTGGCCTCTTCATAAGCGGCACAGAGGACATTCTTCATGTTGTCTGTGCGAAAGATCGGCAAGCGACGATGCGTGACAGCGGTGAAATAGTAGGCAGGACTGGTGCGGGAAATGTAACATTCTGTTCGGCGGCGAAGCCGCCTTGCATTATTTAGCTTGCTTATGGAAAAGCGTAGCTTTTCCGCTCGGCGAGAAGAAACGGTTTTGCCTCGATCAGCGAGTTCTTTCGTAGACTTCTCGACGGTGGCCGATTTTTACAACAGTGATGATGAGCGTGTCGTCGACGATCTCATAGATTATTCGGTAGACACCTTGTCGGACGCGGTAGCGTTCCTGGCCTGAAAGTTTTTCGCAGCCCTTGGCGCGAGGGTCGATGGCGAGGGCGTTGATCCGTGCAAGGATTCGCTTCACGTCTGCTTTCGGTATCGGCTTGAGATCTTTATAAACGGAACGTCGAAAGACAAGTTTATAATTTGCCATCGGCTTTCAGTTTCGCGAGCAGCTGTTCGTAAGAAATGACCGGCTCAGATGCACGAGCGTCGAAGGCCTCGAGGTCCTCCTGATCTTTGCGGAGCGAGTCACGCAGGGCGTCGTTGACGATGTCGGAGATACTGCGATTCGTGTGCGCGGATTTAACCTTTACCGCCGTGTGAAGATCCGCCTCAAAGTAAACCGTCGCTCGTTTGGATTGTGCGTCCATGAAGACATTATAACAGTAAAACGTCTGGACGTTAAAGCGTTTTTACGTGGCTACTGTTCGCCGTTCATTTGTTTGCGGAGCTGGACGATGAAGGATTTTACTGACTCGGCCTCGGGTGTGTCGGGGAAGCGGCGAAGGAATTCCTGATAGATGGCGATCGCCTCGGCGTATTTTTTTTGCTTTTCGAGGTTGAGACCGAGGAACTGGTAAATGATAGGCGCGTCGGGTGCGGTGCCTAGCTGTTTTAGCGCGACTCGCAGATTCTTTGTCGCCTCGGCGTAGTTTGCGGCCTGCTCATCAGAATCGGGATCGCTGGCCTCAGCACGACCCTTGTAAAGCAGGCCGAGACCGGTGTATGCCTCTGGCTGAAAGCCGCGGCCCTCAATGATCGCGCGTTTGAATGCGGCTATCGCCTTATCTTCTTCGCCGCCCTCGCTGAGCAATCTTCCCTCTACGGCAGAGGCCTCGGCATTTCGCGGGCTGACCTTTTTTAGGCGGTTTAGAACGGACTGTGCTTTGTCGAATTCGTTTCGCGCGCTCTCGACGCGTGCGAGCGAGATATATGCCGGAGCGTAGTTTGGACGGAGCTTTATCGCTTCTTCATACGCTGCCGCGGCCTTTTCGCGATCGATGCCCGTGAGCCGCTCGGCTTCCTGAAACTTTAATTCGCCCGCTTCGGTCGTCGCGGTGAGCTGCACCGTTATCGCGCCCTTCGCGGTTGCGGCGAGCGGCTGAGATTTTTCCTTAAAGCCATCGGCGCGCAGCCTGAGGGTTTTCACGCCCGGCGAGATCGAGGAGATGTCGAGACGGCCGTCGGCGCCCGTTTTACCGTACAGCACGCCGTCGATCCAGACGGAAGCACTCGGCTCGGAGATCACCGTGATCGCGCGCGTCGGGGTAGTCCGCTGGGAGATTGCCGCGCAGGTAAGTATTAGGATCGTCGAAAAAAATAAAAGAAATCTCGCCATGTCGCCCTCAAAAGAATACTCTATCCGATTCGCGAAAAGTCGTCCGAGGTATCGAGGTCCATCGTTTCGTCCGGGATGCCGTCGCCGTCCCGGTCCTCTCCGGCGAACAGAAGTTTGATGAAGGGAGGAGCGATCAGCGTTGTCGCCACTGCCATAAATAATACGGCGGCGAAAAAGGATTTTCCGATCACGCCGAGGCCGAGCCCAATCTGCGCGACGACGATTCCGACCTCGCCGCGAGGCACCATTCCCATACCGATCTGCGCCATCTCCCGACGGGTCGAGCCCCAAGCACCGAGGCCGCAGCCGACAAATTTTGTAATCACCGCAATGGCCGTCAATAAGATGGCGAATAAGATAACCGAGCCTTCGCCAAAGACAGAGAGATCGAGCTGCATCCCGATGCTGACCAGGAAAAACGGCACCAAAAACTCGGTGACTCCGCTGGTGAGATGGTGCATTTTTTCGTTTTCTTCCGTCGCCTCGGAGAGTGCCATTCCGGCTAGAAAGGCTCCGATGATCGCCGCGACGCCGACATACGTCGATGCGACGGACAACCCTAAACAGAGCACAAGACCGAGCGTGAAAAACGGCTTGCCGAGTCGCAGTCGCTGAATAAACGGAGCGAGCCGATTAATTACGCGCGAGCCGACGAGCGCCACAAAGGCAGTGAATAGGATCGCCGCACCCGCGGTTTTCGCAAGCCCGACATAGCTCACACTTCCCTGGCTGACCGCGGCGACGAGCGACAAAATTATCAGGCCGAGAATATCGTCGATTACTGCCGCGCCGAGAATGACCTTTGAAGTTTCGAGGTCGAGAAGGCCCATCGAGCCGAGCACGCGCGCGGTTATCCCGACCGACGTGGCGACAAGCGCGGCGCCGATAAACATCGATTCGACAAACGAACCGCCCCACGCGACGGCGATAAAATATCCTGCGATAAACGGCAGGACGACGCCAAAAATGCCGACCATTACTGCCCGGCGCCCGACGCTGAATATCGACGCAGGCGTAGTCTCGAGCCCGACGTTGAATAAGAGAAATATGACGCCGAACTCCGCGAGAATATTAATTATCTCGGACGGGGCGACCCAGCCAAGCAGGCCGGGCCCGATTGCGACGCCTGCCAGGATCTCGCCCACGACGGCCGGCTGCCTCAAGCGCTCGAATATCTCCGCCATGAGCTTGGCGGCGAGGAGCATGATGAATAGGTCGAGAAGGATGCCGGCATTCTCGACGCTTGCGGCCAGCACGATCGGCATAACGATCCCTGCAATGATAAACCGAGAATCTTGATTTTTGCGAGTCGGGCTCTATAATCGAATGTTCGTGGCTGGGTAGCTCAGCTGGTTAGAGCGCGGGATTCATAACCCCGAGGTCGAGTGTTCAAGTCCCTCTCCAGCCACCACGATTTGCTCGATATGAAGAGACTTATGGCACCATAGAATCGGATGGCAGGAGGATCTATGATTAGTAAATGTGCGACGATCGTCCTGGGATGTGTTCTGATAACGACCTGTAGTTTATCGAGGGTTGAGAATACGGTGGATGGCTTGGTCTTCGCTTCGACGAGCCCATCCCCTGATCCGCGCTTTAAGTCGGCTGCGGGCGATCCTAAGCTGAGAGCGGCTCGCGAGGACGGAACGTACTCAGCTGTCTTGCAAAGCCTTATCGAAGTCGATTCACTGATACATATTGGACGATCTACGATTGGAATACCCGACGTGAGTTCGCTGCAGAGCAAGCTGGATCGAGAAACGATCCACGATTTTATTTCAACTAATGCATCCATAGCTCAGCTGTCGCGCAGATTCGACGTCTATTCTAAAGTGAGACTCGTTGATGTGAAGCAGCCTCTTGACTGGTTGGAGGAGATGAGCAGGAACGGTTTGTCCAACGATGGTCTGCTGTTGATGTCGAAGGTCGGAATCAACGATACGGGCTCGAAAGCCGTCGTCTATGTTGAGCACTACCGCCCAAAAGGGAAAGTTGATCGGCTCTTCTGCGTGGTAAACCGCGATCCGCTGGACGGCGTCGATGTTCAATGTTTTCCGCTGATTCGTGAGAAGTCCTGAAAAGCAACTGGGCAAAGCAATCGGGTCAAGCCTCCGATTCTGCTATGTCTGCGGGTTTGATATGGCTACGTAAATCTAAGAAAGAAGGGACCAATCCTTTCGTCATCCTAAAAAACGAGGTCGAGTGTTCAAGTCACTCTCCAGCCACCACGAGACATAAAAAAGACGGCACCGGCGGCCGTCTTTTTTGTTTTATTCTGCGGCGACTAGTTGAGTTTTGACGCTACGGCCTTGAGCCATTTGTAAGGCTGCTTAATAACGGCGAAGGATTTCGAAAAGAAAGACTTCCCTTTGCGTCTAGATTCCGTTTTCGCGACCGACGTGCGGATCTCAGAAATCTCCGGCGGCTCGGGCCGGTTGAGTACCGAATAGTAGATTACTGTGTCCGCAAACGGCGCCGCTCTAGCGGCCTTAGGTCGCGGAGCGGCGTAGCGAGTCCGCGTCGCGGTCCCACTCCGGATCGCCTCCGGCCTGCGAGCCGTGGGCTCGGCTGTCGCGGCGAAATCAGCCTCGTCGAGAACGGCAGTCGATCCGATCGACGCGATCGCGGGGCCCGGTGAGGTAAGCGGCGAGGGCTTTCGCAGTTCCTCGATAGGCGAGCGCGCGGATTCGCGTCCCGCATCTGCCGACTGGAAGGCCGAAAAACCGATGCTGGAGACGAGAATCGCGAATATGCCGAGGATATATATCTTCATGGAAGACAGGTTAATCGAGCACAAACAAGATCAACACTGTTATTAGTATAACAATCCTTGACTAAAGTTGCACGTTAAGTCGGCGCTTATAAAATTGCGGAAACCGACCTCTCGATCCGTGCCGACACGTATCGAAACGCGCCGGAGTTACTTCATTTTCGCCTTAATGCCCTTGAGCATCTCGAGGTGTTTTTCGAGCGTGGGCAAGGTCTTTGCGGCAAATGCTTTTACATCCGCGTCGGCGCTCTTTTCGGCCTGCTCGCGAAACGCAGCGACATCGTCCTCGTGCATTTCGCCCATGCCGTCAATGTAGTCCCCGTCAAACTCGCCCGCAGCCACGCCTTTCAGATCGTCGATCATGTCCTTGAAAGAGCCCATGTCGGCCGGCAGTTTTATATTCTTTTTCGCGGCGAGGGCTTTGAGTTCCGCATCAGCCTTTGTATGGTCTCCGATCATCATCTGAGCGAACTTCCTGACTTCGGGATTCTGCGATTTTGCCAGTGCAGCCTTGCTCGCCTCAACCTCGGCCATCCCGCCCTGGGCGACCATTGTCATGAATTCCTCAGGCGCGGTGGTCGTAAGCTTCGCGGCTGAGTTTGCGATTGAATTCGCAACCGATGTGTTGGCATTCGCGTTTGCCATAACGTTTGCGTTTGGGTTGGCATTCGCGCCTCTGGTGTTTACGTTGACGGTTGTGTTGGACGCGCCTCCGCATCCGGTTAGGGCGGCCGCCGCAGCGGTGACTGCCAGGAAAAGTGTTGATTTCATAGATTCTCCTTATCGTTATCGCCCGGGCGTTGGATGAGATGTGCGGAGCCGCAATCTCTTGTCCTCGCGCGCACGCGATGCTATCTGACTCGCACCTCGATTATGCTCTGGCGGGGCGGTGAAAATCCGTCTTCCTGCATACACAGTTCCCTTGTAAGGGTTCGCGAAGAGGTCCGAGATGGCGTAGAATAGTCGGGAATGAAGAGTTTTCAGGGGAGCCGGTAGGCTGAGAGTCGTCGCTGATGACGAGACCCTAAAAACCTGATGCGGATAATGCCGACGAAGGGAGAAAAACGATGGGTGAGAAGCTGGAAGTCAAAAGTGAGCAGGTAAAATTGCCTGCATCCCGCAAAATTTATGTCGAGACGGCGGGCCTGCGGGTGCCGTTTCGCGAGATCGCGCTGTCGCCGACGAAAAATTTCAAGGGTGAGGTCGAAGAGAATGGGCCTGTTCGAGTCTACGACACGAGCGGGCTGTGGACCGACGCCGACAACGGACACAACGTCCGCGACGGCCTGCCGCCAAATCGGCGTGCATGGATAGATGCTCGCGGCGATGTCGAGGAGTATCAGGGCCGCGAGATCCTGCCGCAAGATAACGGGTATCTGACGAAGGGAGCCGAGAGCATCGCAAAAGTGAACGAGCGTTCGACTCTCGAAGAATTTCCGGGCCTCAGGCGTGCGCCGCTGCGTGCAAAACGCGGATCATGCGTCACGCAGATGCACTACGCCCGCAAAGGCATCGTCACGCCCGAGATGGAGTATGTCGCGATTCGCGAAAATCTCGGCCGGAGCGGGGACACTCTCGTACCCATGGAGCGAAGTGACAGAAGTTCGCTCCACCACCAACACCGCGGCCAGTCGTTTGGTGCGTCGATCCCGGAATTCGTCACACCGGAATTCGTCCGCGACGAAGTTGCCCGCGGCCGCGCGATCATTCCGTCGAACATCAATCATCCCGAGTCCGAGCCGATGATCATCGGCCGCAACTTCCTCGTCAAGATCAATGCGAACATCGGTAACTCCGCTATCGCCTCGAGCATCGAGGAAGAGGTCGAGAAAATGCGCTGGTCGACCCTGTGGGGAGCCGACACGGTGATGGATCTCTCGACCGGCAAGAACATTCACGCGACACGCGAATGGATCCTGCGAAACTCGCCTGTACCGATCGGGACCGTTCCGATCTATCAGGCGCTCGAAAAAGTAAACGGCAAGGCCGAAGATCTGACGTGGGAAATTTATCGCGACACGCTGATCGAACAGGCGGAGCAGGGCGTCGATTATTTTACGATCCACGCCGGAGTTCGTCTGCCTTACATTCCGCTAACGGCGAAACGCACGACGGGCATCGTCTCACGCGGCGGATCGATCATGGCCAAGTGGTGCCTCGCACATCACGAGGAGAGTTTTCTCTACACACGCTTTCGCGAGATCTGCGAGATCATGCGCACGTATGACGTCAGCTTCTCACTCGGTGACGGATTGCGTCCCGGATCGATCGCGGACGCGAATGACGAAGCGCAGTTCGCTGAGCTGGACACACTCGGTGAGCTGACAAAGATCGCTTGGGAGATGGATTGCCAGACTATGATCGAGGGACCGGGCCACGTGCCGATGCACCTCATCAAAGAGAACATGGACAAGCAGCTCGAGGTGTGTGGCGAGGCGCCGTTCTACACGCTCGGGCCGCTGACGACCGACATTGCACCGGGATACGATCACATCACCTCCGGCATCGGTGCGGCGATGATCGGATGGTTCGGTACCGCGATGCTCTGCTACGTCACGCCGAAGGAACATCTCGGTCTGCCGAACAAGCAGGACGTCAAAGAAGGCGTCATCACATACAAGCTCGCCGCGCACGCAGCCGATCTTGCAAAAGGCCATCCCGGAGCACAGTATCGAGACAACGCTCTCAGCAAAGCACGTTTTGAGTTTCGCTGGGAAGATCAATTCAATCTCGGCCTCGACCCGGAAAAAGCAAAAGAGTTTCACGACGAAACGCTGCCCGCCGAGGGCGCGAAACTCGCACACTTCTGCTCGATGTGCGGCCCGCATTTCTGCTCAATGAAGATCACGCAGGACGTCCGCGATTACGCAAACGCGCAAAATCTGGAGGCCGAGAAAGCTCTCGCGGTCGGCATGTCCGAAAAAGCAAAAGAGTTCGTGGAAAGCGGCGGCGAGATCTACCACGGCAACGTCCCAGACGGGGCGAAAGAACATCACTAGAAGACGATGATCAACATTCAAATGGTTGACTTGGTTAGCCAGTACAACAGACTGAAGCCTGAGTTTGACGCGGCGATGGACCGATGCCTATCCGCGGCTCACTATATCAACGGCCCTCAGGTCGGTGAGTTCGAGGATCAACTGGCCGGGTATCTGGGTGTAAAGCACGTGATCGGATGCGCCAACGGCACGGATGCCCTTCAGATGTCGTTGATGGCATTGGGCTTAAAGCCGGGTGACGAAGTTATCGTACCCGCATTCACCTACGTTGCGACAGCAGAGGTCATCGCACTCCTCAGCCTTACGCCCGTAATGGTCGATGTTTATCCCGACACCTTCAACATCGATATCGAACAATTTGAGAGAGCGATCACATCGAAGACAAAAGCCGTTGTCCCGGTGCATCTCTTCGGCCAGTCGGCGGATATGGAGCCGATCCTTGCGATGGCGAAGCAGCACGGGATTTACGTTGTCGAGGACAACGCTCAGGCGATCGGGGCGGAGTATACTTTCTCGGACGGCCGCAAGGCTCGGACCGGTACCATGGGCGACGTCGGATGTCTTTCGTTCTTTCCGTCAAAGAATCTCGGTTGCTTCGGAGACGGAGGTGCGATCACAACGAACGACGACGCCCTCGCACCCCGCATCCGGATGATCGCCAATCATGGTCAGAGCAAGAAGTATTACCACTCCGTGATCGGCGTGAATTCTCGGCTCGACACGCTCCAGGCCGCCATCCTATCAGTAAAACTAGGACATCTCGATCAGTTCTGCGCGGCTCGGCAAAAGGTCGCAGCGGGATACGATGCGGCATTTAAGACGGTGGCGGACTTGACCCCGCCGACCCGGGCGGCGAATACCACTCACGTCTTTCACCAGTACACGTTAAAGGTCGCGGCAGGCGATCGCGACCGGCTTAAAGAACATCTCGAGGCCCGTAGTGTGCCCTCGATGATCTACTACCCCGTCCCGCTGTATAAGCAGGAGGCCTTCAAGCACTATTCGTTAGCTGACTTTTCACTGCCTGTGACGGAGGAGCTTTCCGACCAGGTTCTTTCGCTGCCGATCCACACAGAAATGACGGCTGAGACACAAGGGCACATTATCGCGTCGGTCGGGTCATTCTACGCCGAGGAATCCGCAGGACTATCCGTATGAGCGAATATTTTGCTCACGAAACCGCAGTTATCGATGACGGTGCGGAGATCGGCCCCGGGACCAAGATCTGGCACTTCAGCCATATAATGTCCGGAGCGAAGATCGGCGAGCGGTGCAATATCGGTCAAAACGTAGTGATATCGCCTGACGTGGTTCTCGGCTCGAACTGCAAGGTGCAGAACAATGTCTCGATCTACACGGGCGTGATCTGTGGGGATCATGTTTTCCTGGGGCCGTCGATGGTGTTCACGAATGTCACTAACCCGCGTAGTGCGGTCCTTCGCCGGGATCAGTATCTAAAGACCAACGTCGGACTCGGTGCCTCGATCGGGGCGAATGCTACGATCGTCTGCGGCCATGATATAGGCGAATTCGCATTCATCGGCGCCGGGGCGGTTGTCACAAAGCATGTGCCGGCGTTTGCCCTCGTGGTCGGCAACCCCGCTAAACAAATCGGCTGGATGAGCGAATTCGGCCACCGTCTCGAATTCAATGCGGAAGGCGTGGCAGCCTGTCCCGAGTCGGGCGATACATACAGACTCGCGGACGGCGTGGTCACAAAACTCTAATGAAGAATTTTGCTCTTATCGGAGCCGCGGGCTATATCGCCCCGCGGCACCTAAAGGCTATCAAGGATACCGGCAACAATCTTGTTGCAGCACTCGACCCGTCGGACTCGGTTGGCATTCTGGACAGCTATTTTCCCAACGCCGACTTCTTTGTCGAGTTCGAGCGTTTCGACCGTCACATTGAGAAGCTTAAACGTCAGGGTACAAAACTGGATTTTGTTAGCGTATGTTCGCCCAACTATCTCCACGATGCACATATCCGTTTCGGATTGCGGCACGGTGCGGATGTGATCTGCGAGAAACCTGTCGTTCTGAATCCCTGGAACATCGACGCCCTCATGGAGATTGAGCGGGAAACAGGCCGGCACGTATATACGATCCTCCAGTTGAGGCTCCACCCCAGCGTTATTGCTCTTAAAGAAATGGTTGCCGCAGCAGACAAGGATAAGCGGTTCAAGGTCCAGCTCTCATACATTACCTCCCGGGGCCACTGGTACCAGATCAGCTGGAAGGGGGACGTAAATAAATCGGGCGGCATCGCGACGAATGTCGGCGTGCACTTTTTCGACATGCTCACGTGGGTCTTCGGCGATGTGTCCGAGAGCATTGTTGAATACCACATCGCGGACAAAGCCGCCGGTCACCTCAAATTGGAACGGGCCGACGTTGACTGGCTCCTGAGCATCGACGGTAAAGACGTTCCCGCAGACGCGAAGGCTGCCGGAAAGCCTACATTCAGGTCGATCCTCATCGACGATGATTCCTTCGAGTTCAGTGATGGTTTTACGGACCTTCACAGTCAATGTTATCGGGACGTGTTGGAAGGGCGGGGCTTTTTGCTCCCGGAATGTAGCAGAGCCATTGAGATCGTCAGCAACATCCGAAAAGGAGTTGGCTAGTCTTTAGTAACGCTATACTCATCTTGTAAGGCTATACTCATTGGCCCCTAATGGGTACAATGGTACGAGATGCTTTCCAAAAAGAATATTTTTATAACCGGCGGTGCTGGCTTTATAGCTAACTGCCTAATTGGCCGCCTGATCGAAGACAACTATATTACTGCCTACGACAATTTCCACCGAGACACACTCTCCACGAGCCCCATCGCTGGACACAAGAATCTTCGAATCGTCAAGGGGGATGTGCTCGATCCTGATGGACTAACCGAAGCGATGGCCGGCGCGGATATAGTAATACACGCCGCCGCGATAGCCGGAATCGATACCGTCATCAAGGACCCAGTAAGAACTATGAGGGTCAACATGATTGGGACCGCTAACGTCCTGGAGGCGGCGCGAACCAATGGCGTTACCGATAGATTTGTCGACTTCTCAACATCGGAAGTTTTCGGATCGATGGCGTTTCGGGCCACTGAGGATCAGGAGACAGTCTCCGGTTCAGCGGGTGAAGCCCGTTGGGTCTACGCAGTAAGCAAACTGGCCGGAGAGCATCTGGCCCACGCCTATTACAAACAGTACGGCATGCCTGCCGTCACGGTTAGGCCGTTCAATGTTTACGGCCCGGGCCAAACCGGCGAAGGGGCCATTCAGATTTTTATCAAACGCGCCCTGCGAGATGAAACGATCCACATAGACGGAGACGGCAGTCAGATACGTGCGTGGTGTTACGTCGACGATTTTATCGACTGCCTAATGCGATGCATCGAGATACCGCAGGCAATTGGGCACAGTTTCAATATCGGCAACGCCCGGGCAGTCATCACGATCCTCGGCCTTGCACAGACTGTCTGCCGTGTACTGAATTCGAAATCCAAGATCGTTTTCGAACCGCCTCTCTCGGCTGATATCGCGATCCGCATTCCAAGTGTGAAAAAGGCCGAGGAGATCCTGGGATTTAAGGCGGGCATTGACCTGGAAGAAGGAATCCAGCTTACTGCCGATTATTTTCGAAACCAACTAACGTCCGCCGCATGACGTTCATACCCCTTTCGGCCCCGAGCATCACCGAGGCAGATATCGACGCCGTATCTCACGTACTGCGCTCGGGGATGGTCGTCCAGGGCGAAAACGTTGCGGCTCTCGAAAAGGCGGTTGGCGAATACCTCGGGATCCGAAATGTCGTCGCGGTCTCAAATGGCACCGCTAGCCTGCACTTGGCATTGGTCGCGTTCGGTATCGGAGCAGGCGACGAAGTAATCGTTCCCGCGTTTTCATTTGTGGCGACGGCGAATGTCGTTGAACTGGTCGGAGCGCGCAGTGTATTCGTCGATATTGAGCAAGACACGTTCAATATTGATATGTCAAAAATAGAAGCCGCCATTACGCCGCACACAAAAGCGATAATTCCGGTTCATGAATTTGGCCTCGCGTGTGATATTTCCGCTATTGTCGAAATTGCCCGCAAACACGAGCTCCTGGTGATCGAGGATGCGGCCTGCGCTCTTGGGGCCAGGGAAGACGGCCGGTTCGCCGGCACATTTGGCAATGTGGGATCTTTCTCTCTGCACCCGCGAAAAGCTGTGACCTCGGGAGAAGGCGGGTTGCTGACCACGAATGATGACGCGCTTGCCGAGAAGTTTCGTATCCTACGAAACCACGGGATCAGGCATCGGGACGGACGAACTGAATATGCCGCAGCCGGATTCAACTATCGAATGACGGATTTCCAGGCGGCACTGGTTCGAGGACAGTTTGAACGGCTTGATGATATCGTCAACCGGCGTAACGAGTTGGCCTCGGTATATTTGGAGAAGCTCAGCCCTGCAAAGAACCTGATGTTGCCGGCGGTACCGCGGCAGAAGAACCACACGTGGCAAACGTTTCACACTCTGATTTCCGACGATGTCGATCGCGATATGTTGATCGCGAAACTTAAGCAGCGTGGGATCGGCTCCAATTACGGGGCGCAGTGCATACCGGATCAGGAGTATTACCGAAATAAATATTCGTTGGATTCCGCGAGCTTGTATCCTAACGCCTTGCGATCCAATAAACACGGGCTTGCCCTGCCACTCTACGACAAAATGGAAACGGCGCAGGCCGAGTTCGTTTGTATGACTCTATTGTCGCTACTAGCGGAAGATTTATGAAGAAGGCGCACGTTTCCCACGGCACAGGAGAGTTCGCGCCGGCCGACCTGAAGGGCGTCGGAGAGGGAGTAATCTTTGAAAAGGGGGTATTGGTCTTTCATCCAGAAATGATTGAGCTTGGAACGAATATTTATGTCGGACACGGCGCGATACTGAAAGGCTATTACCAGAACACGATCACGATTGGGGACAACACGTGGATCGGTCAAAACTGCTTCTTTCATGGGGCCGGCGGCATATCCATCGGACGCAATGTGGGAATCGGTCCGGCGGTCCAGATTATAACGAGCTATCATCGCGAACAAGGGATTGAAATACCGATCCTGTTCAGTGAGTTGGCTTTCGCAAAGGTTACAATAGCCGACGATGCCGATATCGGGGTTGGAGCGATCATTCTCCCGGGAGTGAGTATCGGCAAGGGCGTTCAGATCGGTGCAGGAGCTGTCGTGACAAGGAGTGTCCCCGATTTCGCGGTTGCGTACGGCAATCCCGCCCGCGTGAAAAAAACCAGAAAATGATCGAACAGGCTCATAAATTAAGTATCGTCGGCTACGGGCTCGGCAACCTTGGCTCGATCCAGAACATGTATAAGAAACTCGGAATTCGCACTGAGATCGCCGAAACCCCTGCAGCCGTTCTGGAAGCCGACAAGCTGGTTCTGCCCGGAGTCGGAGCTTTCGATGAGGGGATGACCGGCTTGCGGGCCGCAGGACTCGTCGACCCGATAATACAGAAGGCTGCCGAGGGCACACCGATTCTGGGTGTATGTCTCGGAATGCACTTAATGACCGACGCCAGCGAGGAAGGGGTCGAGACCGGCCTGGGTCTAATTCATGCACGTGTCAAACGTTTTACGCCGCCCGAAGGCAGCGAATTGAAGGTCCCTCATATGGGGTGGAACGAGGTCGAGGCATCCCGGGGCGATGAATTGTTGAGCGGCCTCCTCCAGGAGGGCGAGGAGCGGTCGCGTTTCTATTTTGTTCATTCGTACTACGTCGAGTGCCGCGATCGTTCTGACGTCTTCCTTGAGGCAACGCATGGCATTAAATTTGACGTCGCATTTCGCCGCGACAATATCATGGGCGTCCAATTCCACCCGGAGAAGAGTCATCGGTTCGGAATGCAGATCTTAAAAAATTTCTACGAATTACCTAATGCTATCCACCAGAGTCATCCCATGCCTGCTGTACCACAATGGCAGTCTTGTAAAAACCACTAGGTTCAAAAAGCCACGTTACGTCGGCGACGCCGTAAACGCTATAAAGATCTATAACGAGAAAGGGGTCGATGAATTGATCTTTCTCGACATTACGGCTTCTGCCGACAACCGTCCGCCCGATCTCGAGATCATAAAGCAGATCGCATCCGAGTGTTTTATGCCTCTCGCCTACGGCGGCGGCCTCACGTCGGTCGCGCAGGTTCGGGAAATTCTAAGGCTTGGTGTCGAAAAGGTCTCATTCAATACCGCGGCGATAGATAATCCAAAGCTCATCTCGGCAACGGCGAAGGCCTTTGGCAGCCAGTGTGTCGTGGCATCCATCGACGTAAAGCGAAATTTCTGGGGGAAGCCCGAGGTATTTGGCCGGCGGGGAACGGTTAGCGCCAAGGTAGGACCGGTAGAGTTCGCTCGGAGAGCAGAGGGCCTCGGTGCCGGCGAGATCCTGCTGACGTCCATCGAACGTGAAGGCACATGGGAGGGATTCGACATTGAATTGGTGGAGAACGTGAGCTCTGCGGTTCGAATTCCCGTGATCGCACACGGTGGAGCCGGGAGACTCGGAGACATTCAGGATGTGGTGAGGCTAGGAAAGGCCTCGGCCGTGGGACTTGGCAGCTTCGTCGTTTATCAAAAAAAGGGAATGGGTGTGCTTGTTAACTTTCCAAGGCGGAAAATATTGCTCGATCTCCTCGCATAGGCCGTATGACAATCTGTAAGACTTGTATCTACGATGAGACAATCCCGGGCATTTCCTTTGAGAATGGCGTCTGCAATTACTGCCGCCAGTTTGAGCAAATGCAGCAAGAGTATCCAACCGGTGAACTAGGGCGAAAAAAGCTGGATGAGATCGTCGCGGAAGTGAAGAGGTCCGGCGAGGGTAAGCCATACGATGTGGTTATCGGTGTCAGCGGCGGGTGCGATTCATCGTACATGCTCCATCTGGCTAAGAAAGAGTTTGGCCTGCGGCCGTTAGCCGTTCATTTCGACAATACATGGAACTCCACTATCGCGGTCGAGAATATTCAGACAGTGCTTGAGCAGCTCGATATCGATCTGTATACGCACGTTGTCGGTAATCGCGAGATATGCGACTTGATGAAATCTTTCATGAAGGCGTCAGTACCGGAGCTTGACACGCCGACAGACCTGGCACTTGCGGCAACCCATTACATGGCCGCGGCGAAGTACGGGATCAAATACATCTGGGAGGGACACTCATTTCGTACTGAAGGTATCTCACCGATAGGCTGGTTCTATATGGACGCCAAGTACGTGCAGACGATACAAAGGGAATTCGGTGAATTGCCCATCGATTCCCTGCCGATGATGTGGCTTCGGAAATGGTTCAAGTGGATGCTCGTCGACGGCATAAAGAAGATACGGCCGCTTTATTATTTGGATTACGATAAGAACGAAGTCAAGAAGTTCCTGAGTGAAGAATACGGATGGCAGTGGTACGGCGGCCACCACATGGAGAATCGCAGCGCTTATTTCGTGAATAATTACTATCTGCCTAAGAAGTTCGACATCGATCTGCGGTACTGCGAGTTTTCGGCATTGGTTCGGGCTGGCCAGATGTCGCGCGACGAAGCCCTAGAGATGATTCATCAACCTAAGCCTTTCGATGAGGACATCCTTGAGGAGTGTAAGAAACGCCTGAAGATCACCGATGAGGAATTCGACGCCTTGATGGAGGCTCCTGCCAAGTCGTTTCGAGATTATAAGACGTACAAGGAAACCTTTATCAAAATGCGACCTTTATTCTACCTGTTATATAAGGCCGATTTCGTTCCGAAGAGTTTCTACGATAAATTTACGACTAGCAACTAGCCACGTGAAATTCCAATTTACCTATACTGCTCTAAGAGAGCAGTTCAAAATAGCTCTAGAGCATGGCTACTCAGTCCTTACGTGCGCTGATTTCGTGCAGAGCAAGGGGGCCGGTACACTGCCCGCGAAAACGTTGGTTAATCGTGTTGACATTGACTATTCGGTGAAAAAGGCTGAAAGGATCGGGCAGATCATGGATAGTCTTGACATCAAGGCCTCTTTCTTTGTGAGGCTCCATGCCCACGAATACAACCCGTTTTCTTTTGAAAACTACCGGATCATTAAGGGCCTAATTCAGTCCGGTCACGAAGTAGGCTATCATGCGGAAATAGTCGATGAGGCAGCGATCTGGGGCGAACCGGCAGCGGACTGCCTACAACGCGACATCGATGTATTTAACCGGATATTCAATATCAAGATGCAGGGTGTCGCGAGTCACGGTGGAATGACCGGGCTGAATAATCTGGACTTCTGGGAGGACAGAGACCCATCGGAATTCGGCTTACTCTACGAGGCATATGATCGACGCCCCGAAAACGATTTATTTCGGTCATCTCGCTATGTTTCAGATTCTGAGTGGACACGGTGGAAGAGCTACGAAAATGGCCAACTGCTTGATGGGGACCATCGCAGTATCGCCGAACACCTTCTGGACAATCCTTCTATTGTTTACACATTGATCCATTCTGATACCTACTATGACAAACATTTTTACGAATAAGGACGGTAATCGTGTGTTGCTATGATTAAAGGCAAAAAGGTATCTTTGGGGCCCTTACGAGACACGGACTCCCATACCCTCTTCGGTTGGATCAATGAGCGGGAACTGGTTGTTAACAGCTCAAATTACCGGCCGATCCACCGCCAGTCGCACGATGACTGGTTCTCTCGTATTCAAAGAAATGAGAGCGTCAGGATTTTTGCTATTCGGGAGAATTCAGAAAACGATCTAATAGGAAGTTGCCAACTACACAGTATCGACCTCCTAAACTCGGGCGCCGAGTTGCAAATACGTATCGGCCGCGATAGTGATAGAGGGAAGGGCTATGGCTCGGAGGCGGTGGATCTATTACTGAGGCACGCTTTCCTGGATCTGGGCCTTCACCGTGTTTACCTCGAGGTATATGAGTCCAATCAAGCGGCTATCAGAAGCTACGAAAAGGTGGGGTTTCGCACGGAAGGCGTCATGCAGGACGCGAATTTCGTTGATGGAAAGTATCGCAATATCGTGCTGATGGCAATCTTACAAAATGAATGGGGATGCTAAAAACATGAATGGGGATGCTAAAACGCTCGTAGCCATAACCCAACCCGATTTTTTCCCTTGGCTCGGATCCGTTTATAAATTGGTCAACGTCGATAAATTTATATTTCTCGATCACGTGCGGAACCGGATCGGAGATGGGATCTGGACCAAAAGGGTCAAAATCCTCGAGAATGGGACCTCGAGATGGCTAACGGTTCCACTAAGGAAACTCGATGGGGCAGAATTCGTCCCGATTAACCGGATGTTGATTGCCCACGAAATCCCTTTCAAAGACAAGCACTTAAAGTCGATTAGGAACGCGTACGGACGAACACAATTCTTCTCCGAAGTGATGCCATTGGTAGAGTCCTGGTATGACGATCCCAGCCCCTACATAGCTGACCGGAATATGAGCTTCCTAAGGAATTTATTAAAGATATGGGAGATTTCGGTAGAAATCAGCCTTTCCTCGCAACTCGACTGTCATGAATCCGCGAGCGCGTTATTAGTAGAAATAGTTCAAAAGGTGGGAGGAACAGCGTACTTGTTCGGCGCCGGTTCTGCTGCTTATCTGGAGTCGGAGGTTTTTCAAGAAGCCGGTATTGAGCTCCGACCTCAAAACTATCAGCATCCTAGATATCCACAGCCCAATTCATCGACATTCTTCGAGGGGCTATCGATTATCGATGCGTTGATGAACTCCGGATTGGCCTATACAAAGGCTCTCCTTGGCCCCGTGGGCACCTAGGTACTTTTAACGGTGAAGATCTTTATTGGGTTAGAGGACATTGCATCACAGGTCTCCGCCTTAAGAAGCGGTTTTTCGGCGATGGGTATACAAACTTACGCCGCAATACTAGAGCCCAATACCATCACGGCAAATGAGGTAGATCGAGTTCTGGCTGAAGAGTGTTTTCTGAGTCGCCTACCGTTCCGACCGCACCGCCTGAGGCAATTTCTGTTGTATGGATTGAAAAGGCGTCACCTCATGAAAGAGGCGATAGAATCGTGCGACGTGTTTATCTTTGCAGGCCAGACTTTCCACACATCTTCCAGAGATTTGGCTATCCTGAAAGCGCTAGGAAAGAAAATCGTCGTTTTCTTCATGGGTTCCGAGCAGAGATGGAAAAGTGCTTTCGAACAGGAAATGAGACTATTCAATATACCTTCCTGTTATCCGCGACTCGACCGCCCCTACGAAACGAAACGAAAGAAACTCCAGCGAACGCTGAATTACTTACGGAATGCAGAGCGGTATGCAGACGTCATATACAGCCTTCCGAATCAAAGCCAGCTTTCCCTTCGACCCTATTCACAATTCTATATTCCAGTTGATACATCGATAATCCCGCCGGCAAGCGAACAACGCATAATACCCATCGTAGCTCATGCTCCTTCCAACCGAGGGGTTAAGGGCACAGACATCGTGCTCGCCGTGTTGAATAGGTTAAAACGAGAAGGGTTTCAATTTGAGATAAGGTTGATTGAAAACGTCCCCTATCGCAGGGCTCTGGAAATGTATGCTGATTCCGACATACTTATCGGCGAGCTGTTCACACCGAGCGGGGGCCGGTTAGACAGAGAGGCCCTCGCAGCCGAATGCGTCGTCCTGTCGAGTCTCCGACGTGAGTACATCGATAACGTTCCCGCCGAATGCCCAATTATAGACGTGAATCCGGACACACTATACGAAGAGTTAAAGAGAATCATTCCTGATCTTTCTTACAGGGTCATGCTCGCAAGGAAGGGTGGGCCATACGTTCAGAAATATCACGCCCTTCATTCAGTCTGTGGAAATATACTTAATCGACTGGCCCAGCCCCGGATTTCAAATAATTATGATTTTTACCCGCGATTTTTTCGCGAGGCGTTTCTCCCCGAGAAGGACTCTTATTGCAGGCTTTACAATCGGTGGACGGAATACGTGCAAGATTGCGATTGGTATAAGGAGAATGTTCCTCCCGGAGAACGGGCGGGTTTGGAGTTTTAGTGCTCGAATGGCCGGGATACATTCTTAATGATACTCAAGCACGTAAAGGAACTCGTCGGCGGTGGCCTTGTCTATGGCTTGTCGGGAATGATCACGAGCGCGCTGATGGTCTTTCTCGTACCGATCTACACGCGACTTTTCAGTCCAGCTGAGTATGGCGTGCTTAATCTCGTCAACACTTCGTATATTCTCCTTTCTCTGTTTGTCATCTTTGGTCTCGATAATTCCGCAGCTCTTTGGTACTGGCAAACGGAGCACGAAGCGGACCGGAAAAAGACGTTCGCGTCATGGGCCTACTATTCCTTTTTTGTGAGCTCAATCCTTTCCGCTCTAATTGTATTGTTTGCGGCCCCGATATCGGTACTGCTACTGAAGGACGACGCCTACTGGCCCATCATAGCACTGGCCGGAACCTCCCTTACCTTCGCGAGCCTTCAAAAAGTGTCGAACATTTGGTTTCGCGTAAGGAAGAAACCTGTATGGGCCGTAAGCTTGGCGGTCACCATCAGCTTGACCACAATTGGCCTTACGCTTTACCTGGTGGTTGGCCGCCGGTTTGGGATAGTCGGTGTCTACTGGGCTCAATTGGGCGGGTCGATCGTAGGATTTGTCATCTCGCTCGTATTGCTGCGTGACTGGATCCTGCCGGTCCATTTTCGCTTGAAACGACTTTGGGAAATGCTTCATTTCGGGGCACCTCTCGTCCCGGCCGCCTTAGCCTTCTGGGGAATGAATTCGGCGGGAGGTTTCTTTATCCAACACTACCTGGGTAAGACGGAAGTTGGACTTTATCAGTTGGGCCTCAGTTTATCGGCGGTTGTGGGCATCCTCCTCAGCGGCTTCATTCAGGCATGGTCCCCTTTTGCTTTTTCTATTACCAAGGACGCAGGACACCGGGAGATATATGCCGAGATCTTTCGCCTATACATTCACTGGGGCGGTCTGGCCGTGATGGGCATGTTCCTTTTTTCGCCCGAGGTTGTCGCGATCATTGCTCCTCCGGCATATAGCGGTGCAGCGCCCGTATCGGGACTTTTGGCGCTGAATCTCGTTATTCTCAACGCTGCCCAGATCGTCGCGATCGGCTGTGCAATTGCGAAAACCAATACTCCGTACAGTAAAGCTGTGATCGTAGGGGCCGGTGTTTCAGTAGCCCTTTTTATGGTCTTGATCCCCTATGCCGGGAAAGAGGGGGCTGTAGCCGCCGCCATAACCGGAAACCTCATAGTCCTTATTTTTGTTTACAGAAGTGCTCAGAAACTCTATTTCGTACCATATGAATTTGTACAGGGAATTCTCCAGCTACTAGGGACTCTGCTGGTTTCATTTGGACTCCTCACTATTAGCAACGAACTGCCCATTCAACTATCAATAATCGTCCGTACAAGTGTATTTCTGCTGGCGCTCGGACTCGTGGCGTATCATACCTGGAGGGCAACAGGTGATAGTTCATATAGCGGCTTAGCGACAGTGAGCATTGACGAGGAGGAGGATCCTGATTCATAGTGCCTAAAGTGGGTAGGTTTCTAAATGACTCGCAGGTTTTCACCCGGTCATCCAGGTATAAAAGCACCCGGATGATCACGTATTGGGACTGGGCCTGCTGCGGAGGAATCGCTGATTCGTCGAAAGACCATTCATCCCCATTATCAAAGAGTATGTCCCCGCTTCGGTGTCGGAGAGGGCTACACTGAAAATAACCAGTGGAGGCCGCTGATGGCCGCTTTCCTCATCTCCCAAAAATGATCCAGCACACAATGATGAAATGGATGAAGAAGGCCGTGCTCACCCTTCCACTCCGCGGGCCGCTTCACGGACTTCGATCGATCCTCCACGCATCAGGCCTCATGCATCCGAGAGTCTACCAGTATCTGCGATTTCGTGGTGATTTTGTCGTCCCGGTAAACGACGGACAGACGTTCCGGCTTCTAAATACCGGAGCGGGCATTGAGAATACTATTTTCTGGACAGGGCTCTACGGCGATTGGGAACCTATCTCTATGGAACTCTGGGCCTGTGCGGCCTCGTCTTCACAGGTTATTCTCGATGTCGGCGCCAACACCGGCGTCTATTCTCTGGTAGCCAAGGCCGTTAATCCAGGTGCATCGGTATTTGCGTTTGAGCCGAGCCCGATGGTCCACAGCACACTCGCGTATAACGCGAAGCTCAACAACGTCGATATCCAGTGTTTGCAAACAGCCGTGTCGAATGAAGACAGTCGGACGGCGTTCTACGAGGTGGACGATGAAAGCGGGTATTCCTCGTCGTTGAACTCGGAGTTTCTTCGGGACACCGCGGCGCATTCGATCGAGGTGGACACCGTACGGCTCGACACCTTTATGAAACGATCCGCAATCGAGGGACTTGATCTAATCAAGGTCGATGTTGAAACCCACGAGGCTGAGGTGTTCGAGGGGGCCGGAGAATCTCTTGCCGCTTACAAGCCGGTTATTTTTGTAGAGATCCTCAACGACGTGGTCGGGGCTGCGGTCGAATCATACGTTAAAGATCTGGGATATCGATATTTCGCGATCGATGATCATAAGCGCACGATTCGGCAAATGCCTTCGATAACGCGGCACGGATCGCTCAATTACATACTCTGCACCGAATCGGCCCAGAAAACACTCAACCTGCCGGGAGTCGCAAAGTGAGCGTAGGGATTTTTCTGGTGTCCGAAATCGGAAAAGGCCTGGGAGGTGCTGAGAAGCGTTTTGCCGGGCTATTTCTGGAACTAAAACGACGCGGGCAGGACGTCCGGTTTGTTGTGCACCGCTCGACGCTCGACGCATTGCTTGCAAATGTCGAATTTGGCGAGATCGAGAATTATGCGGACAGCGTCGTCGTCCTTCCCGCCGATAACAGTTTCCGTGCAAAACACGCGAGGATAACCGAGTACGCCGCGAAAGAGTTTGCTCCGACCGACGTACTCCACTTTATTCTTTACTATCCGGTCCTCCACCGCCTGCCTAACCCGACAATATTTTCGGACGTGCTCTCGAATATGTCGATGTTTACGATTCGGGATCACGCAATGACCCACGGGGCGCACCTCCGGTCCACGATCATCGATATGCTCGATCCGCGGCGTGCGGCACAGACGAGCAAATATATGTTTTGGGCAGGGCAAAAGATACAGGTAACGTCAAACACCTTCGTCAATGCTGATAATTATGTCGCCCGGCCGGCTGTGGAGAAGCGCAACTGGATAGTCTTTGTCGGCCGGTTTGTGCCGGTGAAGCAGGTGAAGGAGTTCGTCGAGTCAATACCCGTCATCGCGGCGCGGTGCCGACGCGCAGGGATCAATGATCCGAAGTTCTTCGTACTCGGGCACGGCACGCTTGAGAGCGACCTGCACTCACTGGCTGCCGGACGAGAGTTCGACGGGATCAGTCTTACTATCGGTTACGAACCGGAGCCCCAGGAGACACTTTCACTTGCGAAGGTGGCAGTATCCCTTCAGAAGGTCACGAACTACCCCTCTAAGAGCCTTGCCGAAATGCTTTCAGCAGGCTGTGTCCCGGTCGTGACCGATGTCGGCACGACGCGGCAGATGGCACGTCCGGATTTCAGTTATTACGTACCTGAATCATTCACGGCCGACGAGCTCGCGTCGCGTATAGTTGAGGTATTGACGCTTGACGAAGAAGCCCTCGCCTCACGCTCGTCTGCGGCTACCGCGTTCGCGCGGAATGAACTGTCGATCGGGAAAATGGCTGACTATTACTCGGCGCTTTACGCCCGTTTCGAAGTGCCGATCAGCTGAGAGTGGCCTCATACGCCAGGATGCGAAAAGTAAACTAAATATTAATGCGGATTAAGGTATTGCATCTCATTAGTTCTCCTTACGGTCTCGGCGGAGCAGAAAAGTTGCTGCTTGACATGGCTCCGCACTTCCACACGGACAGGTTTGCGATTACCTTTTGCAATATCTTTGACTCTCCTACACAAAGCCGCGGTTTCACCCAGGGCCTGCATGCCTCGGGTCTGGAGCATCATTGCATCGGGGGCTCCGGCATCCTCAATCTGCCTTCTGTTCTTGCAAAGTTAGTAAATCTGGTTAAAGCCGGCGCTTACGATGTCGTTCATGGGCACTTGATTCACGCCACGATACTCACGGGCGTTTTATCGAGGCTGCAAAATGGGCATAGAACGATTGTTACGCGTCATTACACGCGCGATGCGGCGCTGAGCCACAATCTCGAATTCGCCGATACTTGGGCAATAAGACGTGCCGATCGAGTCGTCGCGATTTCGTCGGCCGTCCGAGATGACCTTTTGTCGCAAGGAGTAGCGGCGGAGAGAATCGTCACGATCGCGAATGGAATCGATCTTGCAAATTTTGATCGGGAGCTCCCGTCCGACGCGGAACATATTGATCTCGGTCCGCGTGACGTAAATGCCGATTACCTAATCGGCTCGGTGGGAAATCTTCATGAACGCAAGGATCACTTGACGCTTCTAAAGGCCATGCCGTCTGTCCTGCTCAAATTTCCAAACGCTCGCCTGGTCGTGGCCGGCGAAGGCTCGGAACGCAAAGGGCTGGAAGATGCCGTAACGGCCCTTAACCTCAGTCGGCACGTTCTATTGCCCGGGTTCTGCGGATCTGTGAGTGCTTTTTTGAATCAGATCGACCTGTATGTTCATCCCGCCCGCTTTGAGCCGTTCGGTATCGCACTCCTTGAGGCGATGGCGGCTCGGAAGGGTTTAGTGGCGACCCGAACTGAGGGCGTTGTTGATATAGTGGAAGATGGCGTGGACGGTCATTTGGTTCCCGTCGCCGACCCGGACGCCATGGCGAACGCGATCTGTCGGGCGCTCGCGGACTTGGACGTCGTTAGACGAATGGGCCGCGAAGGCAGAAAGAAAGTAGAAAATTGCTTCCGGATCGAACGAACCGTGGACGCCTACGAGCAGTTATATGAGCAAACCGCCGCCGGATAGCTAGGTGCCTTAACGGCCGGCGATTCTCGAATCCATAATTCAGTTAGTGCTTTGTCGCGGCGTGCTCGTCCTTATTTATGCCGAGTTCTAGAATTCTAGTCACTGGTGGGGCCGGGTTTATAGGTTCGCATCTTGTGGATGCCTTGGTGGAGTGCGGGCATCCGGTGCGGATATTGGATTCGATCGTGCCGCAGGTGCATGGCGATAAACTGCCGGAGCATTTGAATAAGGACGCCGAGTTTGTTCGTGCGGACGTGTGCGATGCTAATGCGGTGGCAAAGGCGCTCGATGGCATCGAAGTTATTTATCATCAGGCCGCGGAGGTGGGCGTTGGCCAGTCGATGTACGAGATCGTAAGGTACGTCAAGGCAAACGATCTCGGCACCGCCGTCCTGCTCGAAGAGGTGGTAAAGCGTGCGTCGCAGTTTAAGAAGATCGTTGTCGCTTCGTCAATGTCGATCTACGGCGAAGGCGCGTATAAAAAACCTTCGACGGGCGAAACGGTGTTTCCGCAGTTGAGATCGAATAAGCAGTTCGCGGCGCACGAGTGGGAATTCACCGCTGACGGCGAGCAGCTCGAGCCGATAGGGACGAACGAAGACAAGCCGCTCTTCCCGACATCCGTTTATGCCGTGTCGAAGCAGGACCAGGAGCAATACTGTCTCGCCATCGGCCGGGCGTATAAGATTCCGACGGTCGCGTTGAGGTACTTTAATGTGTACGGGACGCGTCAGGCGCTCTCGAATCCGTACACGGGCGTTTGCGCGATCTTTTCAGCGCGATTGATGAACGACGAGCGGCCGGTCATCTTCGAAGACGGCGGGCAGACGCGCGATTTTGTCCACGTGAGCGATATCGTCCAGGCGAATCTGAAGTCGCTCGATACCGACGCCGCCGATTATAATTCGGTAAATGTAGGCACGGGACGTGCGATCTCGGTGGGCGAAGTTGCACAGATGCTCGCGAAAGGCCTTGGCAAAGATCTCGAGCCCGAGTATGTCGGAAAGTATCGCGAGGGCGATATCAGGCATTGTGTTGCGCACATCTCGCGGGCGAGAGAATTGCTGGGATATGAGCCTACGATAAAGCTCGAAGATGGGCTCGGTGAACTTTTTGATTGGGTGCGTTCGCAGCGGCCCGACGACCGCGTTGAGTCCGCCACGGCAGAACTCGCGGCGAGAAACTTGGTAAAGTAGACAAGGCTTTAGATTTGAATGTATA